>ERZ1673697.350-NODE-350-length-73961-cov-7.989216_pt1 | contig 73961 bp, 62 predicted proteins | sample MGYA00580227_ERZ1673697 | MGnify/ENA primary metagenome ERZ1673697 (study PRJEB41218, sample SAMN15661759) | gut metagenome | host: Homo sapiens | place: Canada: London | collected 2015-08-20/2019-03-30 | study: EMG produced TPA metagenomics assembly of... | reverse complement strand
CAGTTGGTTAGAGCAACCGGCTCATAACCGGTCGGTCCCGGGTTCAAGTCCCTGAGGGTCCACTGCCAACCAATTTGTCAGATGTCCATAGCGAAAAAAGTTAAAAAAAGTTGTTGACAAACAGCTAAAGATGTGGTAACATATTACATGTTGTTGATGAAGTTAACGACGTAAGTTAGGCCCGGTGGCTCAGTTGGTTAGAGCGCCGCCCTGTCACGGCGGAGGTCAAGGGTTCGAACCCCTTTCGGGTCGTTTGCTGAATAACTTTCAGCTACAATTAAATATTTGGGGTCTTAGCTCAGCTGGGAGAGCATCTGCCTTACAAGCAGAGGGTCATAGGTTCGAGCCCTATAGGCCCCATATGTACGCGTAGCTCAGTTGGATAGAGCGTCTGACTACGGATCAGAAGGCCGGGAGTTCGAATCTTCTCGCGTACATTATTGATAAGCGGTTTCTGCGAAAGCAGGAGCCGTTTTTTTTAATAATATCAGTTTACTTATCTTTGTATTGATGATATAATAAAAATACAAATATTATTTTTGGGAAAACGGAGGAAGTTTCAATGAGAATTTATTGTACCAAGGACTATAAGGAAATGAGCCGCAAGGCTGCAAATCTGATTTCTGCCCAGGTAATTATCAAGCCAGAATGTGTATTAGGTCTGGCAACCGGTTCAACACCAATCGGAATTTATGATCAGTTGGTAGAATGGTATCATAAGAATGATATCGATTTTTCCGAGGTAACAACTGTTAATCTTGATGAGTATCGCGGACTGACAAAAGAGAACGACCAGAGCTACTATTACTTTATGCATACTCATTTATTTGATCGTGTGAATATTCGCCCTGATCACTCCTTTATTCCGGACGGAACTTGTGAGGACAGCGAGTTTGAGTGCCGTCGCTATGAAAATCAGATTCGCTCTCTTGGTGGAATCGATATGCAGCTTCTTGGACTTGGACGTAATGGACATATCGGATTTAATGAGCCATCTGACAGCTTTGCACAGGTAACACATTGCGTAGATCTGACACAGAGTACAATCGATGCCAACAAGCGTTTCTTCGCGTCAGAGGCAGATGTACCGCGTCAGGCATACACAATGGGTATCGGAACTATCCTTCAGGCAAAGAAGATCCTTCTTGTAGCAAGTGGTGAGGATAAGGCAGAAGCAGTTAAGAACACATTATTTGGACCAATTACACCATATGTTCCGGCATCCATTCTTCAGATTCATCCGGACGTTACAATCGTTGCAGATGAGGCAGCATTGTCTCTTTGCAAGCTGTAAGCAAAAGAAAGGCAAACAGTATGAAAATTTTAAATGCAAAGATCTGCAGCAATGGTCAGATTTTTGATGGAGAGGTTACAGTAGACGGCGAGCGCATTGCGTCTGTTACGCCTAAAGAAACGTCGTCAAGCTCAGATGAAACAATCATTGATGCAAAAGGTATGTATGTGATTCCAGGCCTTCTCGATGTTCATTTCCATGGCTGTGTGGGATATGATACCTGTGATGCCTCAAAGGAAGCTTTTGATAAAATAGCGGAATACGAGGGCAGTGAAGGTGTTCTTGCGATCTGTCCTGCGACGATGACATATCCAGAGGATAAGCTTTCTGAGATTATGGACATTGTAGCAGATTATGAAAGTCCTGTGGGCGCAGATTTTGTTGGTCTTCATTTAGAAGGACCATTTATCAATCCTAACCGTGTTGGTGCACAGAACTCTGACTATGTACAAAAGCCAGATGCAGATATGCTTCTTCGTCTGCAGGAGCGTGCAAAGGGACGTATTCGAATCTGTGATGTTGCACCAGAGACAGAGAATGCAATTGACTTTGTAGAAAAAATCAAAGATCATGTGGCATCCGTATCTATTGCACACACTTGTACTGACTACGATACAGCAATGCAGGCATTTGAGCATGGTGCCAATCATCTGACACATGGTTTTAATGCAATGCCAGGTATTCATCATCGTAAGCCAGGTCCGCTTTCAGCAGCAGCAGATGCTGAAGCTGACGTAGAGCTGATCTGCGATAATGTTCATATTCATCCGTCAGTAGTACGTCTTGCGTTTAAACTGTTTACAGATGAGCATGTTATTTTAATCAGTGATACTATGAGAGCCTGCGGTCTTAAGGATGGCTGCTACGATTTAGGTGGTCAGCAGGTAGAGGTAAAGGGAAATCTTGCCACACTTGCATCTGATTCAGCTACAATCGCAGGAAGCGTTACTAATTTGATGAATTGTCTTCGCTGCGCAGTTAAGACAATGAAAATTCCATTTGCGAGTGCAGTAAAAGCTGCTACTCACAATCCGGCAAGAAGCATCGGTGTATTAGATGATTACGGCGATGTAGAAGCAGGAAAGTATGCAAATTTGCTTATTCTTGATGAAGAGCTTAATATTGTTCATATGATTAAGCGCGGAAAACTAGTGCGCTAATCAAAATAATTATAATTAAAAAACGGACTGGCTGCAGATTATTTATCTGTTAGCCAGTCCATTTTATTTATTTGTCTTCTTCCTCTAGCTCATCAGTCAAACGGCAGATTTCATCAATCATGTCGCCAATTGTCTCAATAGTATCAAGAAGAGGTGCATCTGTTGTGATATCTACCTTTGCAAGTGCGGCAAGCTCAACAGGGGTCAGTGTGCTTCCAGCTGCAAGTACTTTCTTCCAGTCATCCACAGCAGTCTGACCTTCCTTTTCAATTCGCTTGCAGACCTGTGTGGCAACAGTCAGTCCAGCACTGTATGTGTAGGAGTAAAGACCCATATAGTAGTGAGGCTGGCGCATCCATGTAAGCTCGGCTCCATCACAGATTTCTACATCATCGCCCCAGAAATCCTGAAGAGTTTTTTTCATGATACTGCTTAATGTATCAGCCTGAACGCTGCCGCCGTTGTCGATAATACGGTATACCTCGCGCTGATAAGCAGCCTCCATCAGATGTGTAACAAAGTTGTGATAGTAGGTGTTGCTGATCTGGCAGGAGAGTACCCAGCGGCGGAAACGCTTGTCATCATTTGACTGCAGCAGATAATGCGCCATTAAAAGCTCGTTCATAGTGGACGGGGCCTCAACAAAGTATGAAGATACATCAGTGTCAAAGATGGACTGTGCGTTGTTGCAGGCACGAAAATGTCCAGCATGACCAAGCTCGTGAGCCAGTGTAAATACATCAGCCATGCGGTCGTTCCAGCTTAACAAAATAAAGGAATTAGTTCCGTAGGGGCTTGCGCAGAAACCACCAGTTGACTTGCCTTGATTTTTTGCAAAATCAACCCAGCGGTCACGATAAGCTTCACGCACCATATCTACATACTCAGGTCCAAGGATGGAAAGACCTTTTTCGATATATTCCTTAGAACCCTCAATAGTTACCTTTGGATCATATTCAGGGTCAACGGAAATTTTTAAATCAGCAAAGGTCATACGATCCAGCTTGTGAATTTTCTTTAACAGACGTGCATACTTGCGCATATGAACAGAGAGCTTTGTTGTAATCAGATCGATCTGACGGTCATAAAGCTCACGGCTTACCTTCTGGTCAAACAAAAGACTGTCAAATACGCTTTCAAAACCGCGCAGTGTAGCCATTGTCTTTTCAGTCTGAACCTGTGAATTATAAGCGGCAGCAGTTGTGTTCTCATACTGAGCCAGTTTCTTGCTGAATGCATCAAAAGCACTGCGGCGGATTTGTGTGTCAGATTCATATTCATAGTCATCTTCAAACAGGGAATAGCCAAGCGGATAATCCTTGTTATTAGCATGGAAGGAATCAAACTTCATGTCTGCAAGCTTAGTCATGTTGTAAATCTGATAAGGCGTGTTTAAGGTCTGAGAAAGTGCAGACAAGGCGCGCTCTGTCTCAGGATGCAGCTGATGCGGCTTACGGCGAAGTGTGTCTTCAAGATAGATGCGGCTGCCGCCGGCAATTGCAATAGAAGCCTTTAGTGTTTCTTCGCTCTGCTCGGTAATTTCACTGTTGATAAAACTCAAACGGCTGTTGATGTCAGAAATTATATTCATCACACGGTCATTTCTCTCTTGATTGTGGCTGTCATAATAATCAACCGAAACAGCCAGATCAGTATAATTGCCAGTCAGTGTCATCAGGCGAGTCATCTCCTGAAGATCATTTAAGCAGTCACAAATAGCTTCAGGCGTTGTCAGCTTTCCCTTAAAGCGTTCCTCCATAGAAGCACATAAAGCCTTCATTTTTTCAACATCCCTGTACATCGCTTCCTCAGTCGGATAAATCAGGGAAAGATCCCATGTCAGTTCAACAGGGACTTCATTTCTCATCGCTAAACTCATAAAATTTCACCTTTCTCTCAAACTATTGGCTAGTGCCGTATTGAGCGTAGTATATAGTTAACGGGTAAGCTAATATTGTGGCATAGCCCTAAGGTGAATGGATTTCACGAGACGGACACTTGGAGCAGGTCTTTCAAAGTAATGTTTGATAATAGAAAATGTAAAAGGAACCTGCGGAGTTTGGTCCGTCGACGAAACCATTGCACCGAGGGGCTTTCGTAAACTAGCTCAGTGAACTATAATATCCTAAGTATATACATTTTTTAATAAAGAAGCAATCTCTTGACAGAAAATAAAAAGTATGATAATATTTTGTCAAGCAAATAAAGGGGAGTAGCGAAACGCCCATATATCTATATTTGGGTTGGGTTTGAAACCGTCAGCCGATGCATTTTGCATCCGTATCAAATGAGAAAGCGAGACTTTTATTGCGGTGTGTGCCGCGGTAGAGGTCTCTTTTTTATTATCCTAACCGTGGCACATGGAAAGGAGAGACATGAGTGATTTCATGATGGAAAGAGAGATTCAAGAAGCTCTCACAGCAGGGGAAAATGCCCTGCAAAGCCTGTATGCAGCGAGTGAGCAGCTAGACAGTGCAAGAAACTGGGGAATTGTCGATTTATTGGGAGGCGGATTTTTTACCGATTTAATTAAGCATTCCAAAATGGGAAAAGCAGAGGAGTATCTTTCACAGGCAAGATATTATCTTCAACAGTTCCAAAAAGAATTGCGTGATGTCGCAGCAGATGGTACAATACAGTTACAGACGGGTGATTTTTTAAGCTTTGCAGATTTCTTTTTTGACGGAGTGGTAGCCGACTATCTGGTCCAGTCAAGGATCAATGAGACAAGAAGAAAAGTAGCCGAGGCAATCAGAAGAGTCGAAGAACTTACAGCAAAGTTGCGTGCAAAATATAGTTACTTCAACTAAGACAAAAATCACCAGATCAGACACATCAGTTGGGCATAGCAGCAAAGAAGATTCTAGAAAGAGAGGACAACAGTATGAAAACAGCATTGGCAGCAGCACAGCAATCATCATTTTTAGACACGGCAGCACTTCCCATTATTATCGTCGTGATCGCAATCATAGCCATTCTTGCAATATTAGCGAGCGGCTACGTTAAGGCACCGCCGGATCAGGCATACATAATTTCCGGTTTGAAAAAGGAAAGCAAGATCCTTATTGGACGTGCCGGCATTAAGATTCCATTTTTAGAGAGAATGGATAAGCTGTATCTTGGACAGATGACAGTTGATATCAAGACAGAGCAGTCTGTTCCGACAAACGATTTCATCAATGTAAATGTGGATGCAGTTGCAAAGGTAAGAATCAATCCAACAACAGATGGAATTAAGCTGGCAGCAAAGAACTTCTTAAATAAAAAGCCAGGCGATATTGCACTTGATCTTCAGGATTCCCTTCAGGGTAATATGCGTGAGATCATCGGTACCTTGTCATTAAAAGTAATTAATACTGACAGAGACTCATTCTCCGATCAGGTTATGATGAAGGCGTCAAAGGATATGGATAAGCTTGGAATTGAGATCCTTTCATGCAACATCCAGAATGTGACAGACGAAAACGGTTTGATCAAGGATCTTGGTGCTGACAACACATCACTTATTAAGAAAAATGCAGCCATAGCTAAGGCACAGGCCGACAGAGATATAGCTATCGCGCAGGCTGAGGCAGATAAGGCGGCAAATGAGGCGAGAGTTCTTTCAGATACGCAGATTGCACAGAAAAACAATGAGCTGGAGATTCGCAGGGCAGAACTTAAAATTATATCTGATAATAAAAAGGCTGAGGCAGATGCTGCTTACAAGATTCAGGCACAGTCACAGCAAAAGAGTATTGAGACAGAGACTGTGAACGCGCAGATTGCAAGAGCAGAGCGTGATGCCGAGTTAAAGAAGCAAGAGGTTGAGATTGCAAGACAGCGCCTTGATGCAGAAATCCGAGCAAAGGCAGATGCAGATCGTTACCGTGAAGAGCAGCAGGCACAGGCAGAGCTGTTCAAGCGCCAGAAAGAGGCAGAAGCAAAGAAGTTCGAGCAGCAGCAGGATGCAGAGGCAAAGAAAGCCATGGCAGAGGCAGTTCGATTTGCCAGAGAGCAGGAAGCAGAAGGTATCCGTGCAACTGGTCTTGCAGAGGCAGAAGCAATTCGTGCAAAGGCAACAGCAGAGGCCGAAGGTATAGATAAGAAGGCAGAGGCAATGAAAAAATATGGAGAGGCCGCAATTATCGAGATGATCATGCAGGCACTTCCAGAAATTGCAAAGAACGTTGCAGAGCCGCTGTCCAAGGTAGATAAGATTACAATGTACGGCGAAGGAAACAGTGCAAAGATGCTCCAGGATATCATAAACAGTACTACGCAGGTAACAGAAGGACTGGCACAGGGAATGGGAATCGATGTAAAGGCATTATTATCAAGCATTGTTGGTGCAAAGATAGCATCAAATACACCAGAGGATCCACAAAAGTCTGATTCAGACGAATACGAACAGTAAAAATTAAGGGCAGACAGCACATTGTCTGCCTTTAATTTACAACCTTTTTCATGTTGCCTTGACGGTTGAAAGATGCTGTGCTATTATGAGACTAGTCAAAAAAGAAAGGAATTGTGAAAGGAATTGTGTATGAAAGATCGTTTTGAAGCGAAGCTTATACTGTTTATCATACCGGCACTTGCCATCTGGGAAGTATTATATCAGCTTGTCATAATCAGGTTAATTCCGGCGGCAAAAAACGATACCGTTCATGGTGTGGGATTTGTCGTTTTAGTAGCAGCTGCCTGGCTGATATACCGCAAAAAAGCAGGAACAGAGTATGAGGAGGAAGATCAGGATGCATAGTATTTTATTTTCTATAGGGCCGTTTCACGTTTATGGATATGGCTTTATGATTGCAGTAGGAATTATCTGTGCATTTACGATAGGCTGTTTCCTTGCAAAGCGCTCCAGTCTTGATGATGATGCACTTTTTTCCATGGGACTAGTAGGAATAGTGGGCGGTATTATAGGTGCAAAGCTGCTTTACTATATTGTAGAGTTTCCTTCAATTATTGCAGATCCTTCTATTCTTCTTAATTTTGGAGAAGGATTTGTTGTGTACGGAGGACTGATTGCAGGCTTTTTAAGCCCGTTAATTTACACCAGAATAAAGAAGCTTTCCTTCTTACCTTATCTTGACTGTGCAGTGCCAGGTGTAGCATTTGCACAAGGGTGCGGACGCATCGGCTGCTTTCTTGCAGGCTGCTGCTATGGAAAAGAGACATCCGCATGGTATGGTGTCACATTTCCGGCAGATTGTCTTGCACCGGCAGGTGTATCGCTTATTCCAACACAGCTGTTTTCAGCAGTAGGAGACTTTATATTTGCAATAATTCTTTTTATTTTGCAGAGAACGCTTTACAAAAAGAAGAAAAAGACATCAGGAATTGTTACAGCCGTATATTTGATGCTTTATGCAGTGGGCCGTTTTCTTATTGAATTTTTAAGAAACGATCCAAGAGGAGCTGTTGGTGTATTGTCAACATCACAGTTTATCGCGATCTTTATGTTTGCAGCAGGCGCTGTTATGCTAAGCAGATTTGTAAAAAACAGCAACTGATTAAATATTTTGCCTACGGGACTACGACAGAAATATATAAGCAGAAAGGAAGACAACAATGGCAAAAGAAAAGATACCAAAAACGAATGCAATGCGCATACTTGATCGCCTCAAGATTTCTTATGAGGTGCTGTCATACCAGTGTGATGAATTTATAGATGGAATACACACAGCAGATACACTTGGGATTCCACATGAGAACTGCTTTAAGACACTCGTTCTTCAGGGAAAGAGCAAGGGATATAGTGTATTTGTTCTTCCAATCGAGGAAGAACTAAACTTAAAGGAGTGTGCAAAGGCAGTGAATGAAAAGTCAGTTGAGATGATCCATGTGAAGGACATCAACACCGTCACAGGCTATATTCGCGGCTGCTGTACTGCCCTTGGCATGAAAAAGGAATATCCAACCATTATCCACGAGAGTGCGCTTGACTGCCCATATATATGCGTCAGTGCCGGAAAGCTTGGAGTTCAGCTAAAGCTTTCACCGCAGGATTTTATCAAGGCGACAGGTGCAAAAGCACTGAATATTATTCATGAGTAGGAAATTTAATAATACGCCAACTCGGTGTATAGAAAGGACATGAAATTCACATGGGAGAACGTTTAACGCAGGGAGATATCGATAAAATCAAAAAAGAGATAGAGTACCGCACGCTCGTTGTAAGAAAAGAGGCGATTGAAGCTGTTTCAGAGGCAAGAGCGCAGGGCGATCTCAGTGAGAATTTTGAGTATTATGCGGCAAAAAAGGATAAAAACAAAAATGAGAGCCGCATTCGCTATTTAGAGAGAATGTTAAAAAACGCTACCGTTATTTCTGATGAATCACAGGAAGGCGTCGTAGGTTTAAATAAAACAATTGAGCTTTACATCGAAGAAATGGAAGAAGTACAGAAGTTTAAACTTGTGACTTCTGTGCGTTGTGATTCTATTGAGGGAAAAATCAGCATTGAATCACCACTCGGAAAAGCAATTAATGGTCATAGAGAGGGTGATCGTGTCTATGTAAAGGTCAATGAAAAGATGGGTTACTACGCAGTGATACGTTCAATCACTGACGGGGATGACAGCGAAGATGAAATCCGCCCATATTAATTACTATTAAATATGAAAGGGGTATATGAAAATGAACGATTTAGTACACAATGAGGAACGTCTTAAACAGCTTCGCGAACGCGCGAAAGAGCTGATTGGACAAATGACACTTGAGGAGAAGGTATATCAGACACTTTATAACGCACCAGCAATTGAACGCCTTGGAATTGCTTCTTACAACTGGTGGAATGAGGCTCTGCACGGTGTTGCAAGAGCCGGCACAGCAACAGTTTTTCCACAGGCAATCGGTTTGGCAGCAACGTTTGATGAAGATTTCATGGAGCAGATTGGTGATGCCGTATCTACAGAGGCGCGTGCAAAATTTAACATGCAGCAGGAGTTTGGAGATCATGATATTTACAAGGGTCTGACCTTCTGGGCACCAAACGTAAATATTTTCCGTGATCCAAGATGGGGCAGAGGCCATGAAACATTCGGTGAGGATCCGTATTTGACATCACGTCTTGGAGTGCGTTACATTGAGGGAATGCAGGGCCATGACGAAAAATATCTAAAGACGGCAGCATGTGCAAAGCATTTTGCTGTTCACAGCGGACCAGAGGGTATGCGTCATTATTTTAATGCAGAGGTGTCTAAGAAAGATCTCTATGAGACATATCTTCCAGCCTTCAAAGCATGTGTACAAGAGGGTAAAGTCGAGGCTGTCATGGGCGCTTATAACCGTACAAACGGAGAGCCATGCTGTGGAAGCAAGACTTTATTAAAAGATATTTTGCGTGATGAGTGGGGCTTTGAGGGTCACGTTACATCAGACTGCTGGGCAATTAAAGATTTCTATGAAGGTCATAATGTAACAAAGAATGCAGAGGAATCTGTTGCATTGGCAATGAATAATGGCTGTGATTTAAACTGCGGTACGCTGTTTGTTTATCTTCTTGATGCTGTTCGCGACGGTCTTGTAAAGGAAGAACGTCTTGACGAGGCACTTGTCAATCTTTTTACAACACGCATGAAGCTTGGCGTATTTGATAAGGCAGACGATAATCCATACAATAAGATTTCCTATTCCGTTGTTGATTCACCGAAGATGCAGGAATTAAACCTCACAGCAGCAAAAAGATGTCTGACGCTGTTAAAAAATGATCAGATGCTTCCGCTTGATAAAGAAAAGATCCATACAATCGGTGTCATTGGACCGAATGCCGACAATCGCATGGCATTAGTAGGAAATTATGAGGGAACTGCATCACGCTATGTGACAGTTTTGGAAGGCCTTGAGGATTATGCAAAGGAGCATCCAAGAGCAGACGGCGAGAAGATGCGCATTGTTTATTCAGAAGGATGTCATCTTTACAAGGACAGAAGCAGCAATCTGAGTCAGAGCCGTGACCGTTTTGCAGAGGTGAAGGGTGTTTGCAAGGAAAGTGATGTAGTAGTTGTCTGCCTTGGTCTTGATGCCAGTCTTGAAGGCGAGGAAGGCGATACAGGAAATGAGTTTTCAAGCGGCGATAAGCTTGATCTGCGTTTCCCGGGTCTTCAAAATGAAGTACTTGAAGTGGCATACGAGAGCGGCAAGCCAGTAATCCTTCTTGTTCTGACAGGAAGTGCAATGGATCTGACATGGGCAGATGAGCATGTAAATGCCATTATGCAGTGCTGGTATCCTGGTGCACAAGGCGGAAATGCAATCGCACAGGTACTCTTTGGCGATGCATGCCCAGAAGGACGTCTTCCGGTTACTTTCTACCGCACAAGCGAAGAACTGCCGGAATTTACAGATTACAGCATGGAAGGTCGCACATACCGTTACATGAAAAATAAGCCGCTTTATCCGTTTGGATATGGTTTGTCATATACAGAGTTTTCGCTTGACAATGTGAAGCTTAGCACACAAAAGGTTACACCAGATGGTGTTGAAGTCACAGCAGATGTAACTAATATTGGACAGATGGATGGTACTCAGACCGTCTTAGTATATGTAAAGGCAGAACGCGAAGGAACACCAAATCCGCAGTTAAAGGGAATCGCAAAGGCAGCTCTTAAAAAAGGTGAGACAAAGACAGTTCACATTACGCTGCCAGAGGAAGCATTTGGACTTTGTGATGATGATGGCGTAAAGCGCGTTCATAAAGGCAGCTATACGATTTATATCGGTGAAAAGGCAGCAGGCACTGTTGTCAAAGATTAAAATAAAAAGGGAACAAAGTATTTGGAGGAAACGATTATGTATTATATTGGAATTGATCTTGGAACATCAGCTATCAAGCTTCTTTTGATGGAAGGAAACGGCAAAATCTGCAACATCGTATCAAAGGAGTATCCGCTCTCATTCCCAAATCCGGGATGGTCTGAGCAAAATCCATATGATTGGTATGATCAGATGATCGCAGGAATCAAGGAACTTGTAAACGGCTTCGACACAACAAAGGTTGCAGGAATCAGCTTTGGCGGACAGATGCACGGTCTTGTTATTCTTGATGAAAACGACAATGTTATCCGTCCGGCTATTCTTTGGAATGATGGACGTACAACAGAAGAAACTGATTATTTAAATAATGTAATCGGAAAGGATAAGCTTTCTGAGTACACAGCCAATATTGCATTCGCAGGCTTTACAGCACCGAAGATTCTGTGGGTGAAGAAGCATGAGCCAGAGAATTTTGCACGCATCAAAAAGATTATGCTGCCAAAGGATTACCTGGCATATCGTCTGACAGGCGTATTCTGCACCGATGTATCAGATGCATCAGGTATGCTTTTATTTGATGTAAAGAATCGCTGCTGGTCAAAAGAAATGTGCGAAATCTGTGGAATTACAGAGGACATGTTAGCTGGAATTTACGAGAGCTACGAAAAGGTAGGCTGTGTTAAGGAAGATCTGGCAAAAGAGCTTGGCCTTACAGATCATGTAGCAGTTGCAGCAGGAGCAGGAGACAATGCGGCAGCGGCAGTTGGAACAGGAACAGTAGGAGAGGGCAGATGCAACATTTCCCTTGGAACAAGCGGAACTATCTTCATCTCCTCTAAAAACTTCCGTGTAGACAGCAACAATGCGCTTCACGCATTTGCACACGCAGACGGCACATACCATCTGATGGGCTGCATGTTAAGTGCAGCATCATGCAACAAGTGGTGGATGGAAGAAATTCTTCAGACAAAAGAGTTTGCAAAAGAGCAGGCTGATATTACAAAGCTTGGAGAAAACCATGTATACTTTTTGCCATATCTGATGGGCGAGCGTTCACCGCACAACAATCCAAAGGCAAGAGGAACATTTATCGGCATGACAATGGACACTACAAGAGCCGATATGACACAGGCAGTTTTAGAGGGTGTTGCATTTGCACTTAGAGATTCCTTTGAGGTAGCAAAATCACTTGGAATTGACATTAAGCGCACAAAGATCTGCGGAGGCGGAGCAAAGAGCCCACTGTGGAAGAAGATGATCGCTAATATTTTAAATATCAGCGTAGATGTCATCGAGAGCGAGGAAGGCCCAGGCCTTGGCGGTGCAATGCTTGCAGCAGTTGCATGCGGTGAGTACGCATCTGTAGAGGAAGCAGCAGGAAAGATCGTAAAGGTAATCGATACTGTAGAGCCAGATCCGGTACTTGCAGCAAAATACGAGGAGCGTTATCAGCAGTTTAAGCAGATCTATCCGGCATGCAAACCGCTCTTTGATATCATTGCGTAAATGAAGGGAAAATAAGTATGGACGAGAATGACTTCTCAAAGTTTGGACAAAGTATATGTGATACCGTCACAGATGCCGTGAACTCGGCTATGGAATCAATGGATTTTTCAGGATTAAGCGAGAAAATTTCATCGACAGCCGATCATATCATGCAGGAGACGGTAGGAGCATTTACCGGAAAAAATGGTCAGGGAAATAAAAAGAGAAATGTTTATGAAAAGACCGACAAAGAAAAGCTAGAGCTTAGGTTTACAAAAAAGACACCTGGAAAGGTATCAGGCATACTGATGTGCACCTTTGGCGGAATTGGCACAGCAGGCTTCGGCCTGCCGGCATTTATACTGCTTGTACTAGGACTGATCGGAAGACAGCCACTTGTGACAAGCTGTGGCTTTTTAGGTTTCCTGCCGTTTGCCATTGCCTTTGGCATATTGTTAAAAAATGGCTGCGACCGCTTAGGACGTATAAGTCGCTTTGAGCGCTATAAAAGGTGCATTGGCACAAAGGCACTTTGCGCCGTGCGAAGCTTAAGCGGTGCTGTCGGTCTTCCTGAGAAAAAGGTGCAGAAGGAACTAGAGCGCATGATTTCACAGGGATATTTTCTGCAGGGCCATATGGATGATGAGAAGTCATGTCTGATTCTTGATGATGAGACTTATGAACTGTATTTGCATTCAAAACAGCAGATGGAGAATGCCAGACGCGAGGAAGAGCAGCAGGCAGGCAATAAAGAGGTGAAAGAAGCAGTTCGAGTAGGAATGGAATATATAAAGCAGATTCGCCAGATAAACGATGAACTGCCGCAGCCAGTGATAAGTGAAAAGTTAAGTCACTTAGAGGAGGTCATTGGACTGATTTATCTTAGTGTCCAAAAGACACCAGAGAAGATTGGCTCCATAAAGAGATTTACCGAATATTACCTGCCAAATACGATGAGCCTCGTAACAAGATATCGTGATCTTGACAGGATTGATACAGACAAAGCAAGAGAGTCCAAGGCGCAGATAGAGAATGCGCTAGACACAATCAACGACGCGTTTGACAAGCTTCTCGACAGCCTTTACGAAGACGACCGCATGAAGATTCAGACAGATATTGCTGTGCTGAAGACTCTGCTGTCACAAGAGGGGTTAGTCGATGACGGGCTTCATATGTAACCAGATGGGAGGATACTTATGGAAGAAGAGTTAAAATTAGATCAGGCAGTGCCAACGCTGACATTTGAACCATTTACAGAGACAAAAAAAGAAGCGCCAAAGCCAGAGCCAATTTACGAAGAAGAAGCATTGTTAAGCGAGCAGGAAAAAAAGCAGGTAGAGGCATTTGCAGAGAAAATAGATTTGAATAATTCAACACTTGTACTTCAGTACGGTGCAGGTGCACAAAAAAAGATCGCAGATTTTTCTGACAAAACGCTTGAGAATGTCCGTTCAAAGGATCTTGGCGAGACAGGAACCATGCTGGCAAGCTTAGTAAGCGAGTTAAAGCAGACAGGAGAGCCAGAGGAAGAAAAAGGCTTTTTTGCAAGTTTTTTCAAGAAATCAACTGGAAAGTTAGAGGCGCTTAAGGCACGCTATGAGAAGGCAGAGGGAAAGGTTGATGAGATTGTTGATATCCTCACAAAGCATCAGGTACAGCTTATTCAGGATGCCGCGATGCTTGATCAGATGTATCAGCTAAACCAGACCTACTTCAAGGAGCTTTCAATGTACATCCTTGCCGGAAAAAAGAAGGTCGATAAGACAAGACAGACAGAGTTAGAGACTCTGCGCCAAAAGGCCATTGCAAGCGGCACACAGGAGGATGCACAGGCAGTAAGCGACTATTCATCTATGATCGAGCGTTTTGAAAAGAAAGTTCATGATCTTGAGCTGACTCGCATGGTTGCACTGCAGATGGCACCTCAGATTCGTATGGTTCAAAGCAACGACACCGTCATGGCGGAAAAGATTCAGTCCACTATTGTAAATACAATCCCACTCTGGAAAAATCAGATGGTCATTGCAATGGGAGAGAATCATTCCGCACAGGCGGCAAAGGCGCAAAAGGAAGTAACGGATATGACAAATCAGCTGCTGCTTTCTAATGCGCAAAAGCTAAAGCAGACAACTGTTGATATCCGAAGAGAATCAGAGCGCGGCATCGTCGATATCGAGACGCTTAGACAGACAAATGGCATCTTAATCGACACGATGAACGAGATCTTAAAGATTCAGCAGGAAGGTCGTGAACAGCGCAGACAGGCACAGGCACAGCTTGCACAGATGGAGCAGCAGATGAAAGAAAAACTGCTAGAGATCAGTAAGTAACTGACTTTTTAAGTGCGCGTGTAATTGCATCAATAAGAAGCGAAGCCGTGTACTGTGAGGAGTCAGAGTAGGTTACGCCCTGCAAGCTCTGCGAAGAAAGAATCTGTGATTCCAGACTCTGCAGTACGGAAGGGACGAGCGGATACAGCGTGGCAACTGATTGAGCAAGGTTGTGGGCACGAATCGAATTAATGTGATTTTTGTCCACACACACGACAATATCAACTGTATCACCGCCCAGAACAACAGATGCGGCGTATCTTCCTGGTATGTAAGAACCAGAAAGTGTGAAGCTTTCTGTATCCGAAAAAGACTGACTTGATACTATTGCAGAAGAAGCAGATTCAGTCATGTCTTTCGGAAAAGAACGGCTCTGGTTTTTATCCAGATGCAGGGCACTTGCGAGCAAAATAGCAAGAAGAATAACAATTACAACGATCACGGCAGTCCAGATTAAATTTCTGGATTTCAGGACAAGGATTTTTGTCTTAGAACTCATGGAAGGCTCCTGAAACTGATTGTTACAATTTATGAGGCCATTGACTGGTTTATACATGAATACATCAGCAAACAGGAGTTCGAAATAGAGAAATGCAAAATCAGACAGGAGTAGAAAACTATGAAAATAGCTATTGTTACAGACAGTAACAGCGGAATTACACAAAAACAGGCACAGGAGTTAGGCGTATTTGTACTTGCAATGCCATTTCAGATTGATGGTGAGACTTATTATGAGGACATTACGCTGACACAGGAAGAATTTTACAAGAAACTGCGTGAGGGCGGAAATATTTCTACCTCTCAGCCATCACCAGGCAGTGTAACAGATCTGTGGGATAAAATTTTGCAGGAATATGACCAGATCGTTCATATTCCGATGTCAAGTGGACTTTCCGGCTCCTGCCAGACTGCAATTATGCTGGCTCAGGAAGAAGAGTATGATGGAAAGGTCTATGTAGTCAACAATCAGCGTATCTCTGTTACGCAGCGTCAGTCAGTTATTGATGCAAAGAGTATGGCAGAGGCAGGATACGATGCAGCGGCAATTCAGAAACGCTTAGAGGAGACAAAATTTGACTCAACCATCTACATCACGCTTGATACGCTGCATTATCTTAAAAAAGGCGGAAGAATTACACCGGCAGCGGCAGCATTAGGAACAATTCTTCGCTTAAAGCCAGTTTTACAGATTCAGGGTGAAAAGCTTGATGCCTACTCAAAGGCACGTACCTACAAGATTGCAAAGAACACGATGCTCGATGCCATTGCAAAGGATATTGAGGAGCGCTTCGATGGAAAGTCATCACCAGAAGATATATATATCGCCATTGCTCATACCGATAATTTAGCAGCAGCAGAGGAATTTCGTGATGAAGTAAAGGCAATCTACCCAGAACATGATATCTACATCGACCATCTGTCCTTAAGCGTAGCATGCCATATCGGACCAGGAGCACTTGCTATCACAGCAACAAAAGTATTAAAATACTGATAAGCAATCTGGTACCACGATATCTTAAAACGCAGTAAAAAACTCAGGAACAGATCATCTTGTGATCGCTCCTGAGTTTTTTGTAAAACTTATAACAAAACTTATAACAAGACTTATAATGGCAGCATTATCGGTTTTCTGTCATGAAATACTGTGTAGTAGCGGATACCGCATGATTCTAGAATAGCAGGAACCTTATCAAAAGCATATGCCGTGTGTTCAGGCTTGTGACCGTCAGAGCCGATAGTAAGAATCTCACCGCCAAGCTCATGATAGCGCTTTAACACATAATTTTCTGGATTTGGAACGCCAAGTCCGTATTTAAAGCCAGCCGTATTGCATTCAATTCCCTTTCCATTTTGAATCAAAAGCTTCAAAATCTCATCAATGATATCCTTACAATCAAGAATCGAATAATTCTCACGCTGATTAGGCGCATAGCGCACAATATAATCAATATGACCATACACATCAAAACAGTCAAGCTTGCGGATATTGGCAAGAGTAGCCTCATAATATTCCATAATGCCCTGCTGCTTTGACTTGCCCTCCCAGTACTGCGGATAATAAGGGTCAAGTCCATTCACTACATGAGTAGATCCAATAATAAAATCCCATGCACAAACCTCAGCAAAATCCTCAATACTGTGGTGATAATCAGTGCGAAGACCAAGCTCCACGCCAATTGAGATACGGGCACGGTCAGAATACTCAGGAATCAGTCCAAGAATCGCCTCATAATAGGCAAAAGGATTAATACGAAACGGACGAGACTCAATATTTGTATTTGTACTTTCAGATGTATTCACATCAGCCTTCTCCATCGCAGTGTAGCCAATATCGTGATGGTCAGTAATGCAAATCTCAGTAATCCCCTTATTAATAAGTGCTTCAATTTGCTCCCTGGCAGGCGTATCCGAGTCAGTAGAAAAAGATGTATGAACATGAAAATCAGATTTTATCATAATAAATGCTCCTTGCAATTCAGTTTAACGTAAGTTTCAGTAAAAAGAATACGCTGTCTACATATAAAAGTCAATCCAAACCAACTAATTAAAAAAAAAACAAGAAAAAGAAAGAAAAACACTTGATATATTTGTCGGGATAAGGTAAAATATCAGTAATTGATTATATTTTAACAAAGCAATTATGTGATAATATAATCTAATAAATTTCTTTAGGAGGAATTAAAAATCATGGCAGTAAAAGTTGCAATTAATGGTTTTGGCCGTATTGGCCGTCTTGCTTTCAGACAGATGTTCAACGCTGAAGGTTATGAGGTAGTAGCAATCAACGATTTAACAAGCCCGGCTATGCTGGCTCACCTGTTAAAGTATGATACAGCACAGGGAAAGTATCAGTACGCTGATTCTGTAGTAGCAGGAGACGATTACATCGAAGTTTGCGGAAAGAAGATCACTATCTATAAGATGGCAAACGCAGCTGAGCTTCCGTGGGGAGAGATCGGTGTAGATGTAGTTCTTGAGTGTACTGGATTCTATACTTCCAAGGCTAAGGCACAGGCTCATATCGACGCTGGTGCAAAGAAGGTTGTTATCTCCGCTCCGGCTGGAAACGATCTGAAGACTATCGTTTACTCTGTAAATGAGAAGACTCTGACCGCTGAGGATAACATCATCTCCGCAGCTTCCTGTACAACAAACTGCTTAGCACCAATGGCTAAGGCTCTGAACGATTACGCTCCAATCCAGAGCGGTATCATGTCCACCATCCATGCTTACACCGGAGATCAGATGATCCTCGATGGACCGCACAGAAAGGGTGACTTAAGAAGAGCACGTGCTGGTGCAGCTAACATCGTTCCAAACTCTACTGGTGCAGCTAAGGCAATCGGCCTGGTTATCCCAGAGTTAAACGGCAAGCTGATCGGTTCCGCACAGCGTGTTCCGGTTCCGACAGGTTCCACCACTATCCTTGTTGCAGTTGTTAAGGGCAGCGACGTTACCGTTGAGGGTATCAACGCAGCTATGAAGGCAGCAGCTTCCGAGTCCTTCGGTTACAACACTGATCCGATCGTATCTTCCGACGTTATCGGTATGAGATTTGGTTCTCTGTTCGATGCTACCCAGACTATGGTTTCCAAGCTTGGTGATGATCTGTATCAGGTACAGGTTGTTTCTTGGTATGACAACGAGAACTCCTATACTAGCCAGATGGTTCGTACAATTAAGTACTTCGCTGAGTTAGCATAAGTTTCGCTTAAGCGCAAAGACCTACGGGGTCCGGTCTGAAAGGACCGGGCCTCTTTTTGATTCTTGCAGTTCACATGTCACAGTAGGCTCGGATAAATCGCATGCTTGCATAGCGATTTGACGAGTCAATGTGACGATGGGGACGCCCGTTCATGAGTAAAGAGGAGCTGTGAAACAGCGAACGCCCGTAAGGGCGCTTTACGAATGGGCGTCTGTGAACTGTATAAAAGTAATAATCAGAAGGGAGAAAATTCCATGTTAAAGAAGACTGTTGACGATCTTAAGAACCTGCAGGGAAGAAGAGTTCTTGTTCGTTGTGATTTCAATGTACCGTTAAAGGACGGCAAGATTACTGATGATACCCGTATTAAGGCTGCACTGCCGACCATCCAGAAGCTGATCGACGGTGGCGCAAAGGTAATCCTTTGCTCTCACTTAGGCAAGGTAAAGAATGGCCCGAATGAGAAGGAGTCTTTAGCTCCAGTAGCAGAGAGACTGTCCGAGAAGTTAGGAAAGCCGGTTGTATTCGTATCCGATTACCACGTAACTGGCGAGGCTGCAACAAAGGCTGTAGCTGAAATGAAGGACGGAGATGTAGTTCTTCTTCAGAATACCCGTTTCCGCGGTGCTGAGGAGACAAAGAACGGTGAGGAGTTCTCCAAGGAGTTAGCAGATTTAGCAGACGATTATGTATGTGACGCATTTGGTTCCGCACACAGAGCACACGCATCTGTAGCAGGCGTTACCAAGTTCATCAGCGCTAAGGGCGGCACAAACGCAGTTGGTTATCTGATGGAGAAGGAAATCGCATTCTTAGGAAATGCTGTAGAGAATCCGGTTCGTCCGTTTGTAGCAATCCTTGGTGGAGCAAAGGTAGCAGATAAGTTAAACGTTATCTCCAACCTGCTTGAGAAGTGCGATACCTTAATCATCGGTGGTGGTATGGCATTCACCTTCTTAAAGGCTCAGGGCAAGGAAATTGGTAAGTCCTTAGTAGACGATACCAAGCTTGAGTACTGCAAGGAGATGATGGAGAAGGCAGAGAAGCTTGGCAAGAAGCTGCTTCTTCCGGTAGACAGCACTGTAGCTGACAACTTCCCGGATCCAATCGATGGACCAATCGATGTAACTGTAGTACCGTCTAATCAGATTCCGGCTGACAAGGAAGGTCTTGATATCGGAACTAAGACAGCAGCGCTTTACGCAGAGGCTGTTAAGTCCGCAAAGACTGTTGTTTGGAACGGACCGATGGGCGTATTCGAGAACCCGACTCTTGCAAAGGGTACCATTGCAGTAGCAAAGGCTCTGGCAGAGACAGATGCAATCACCATCATTGGCGGCGGAGATTCCGCAGCAGCAGTAAATCAGTTAGGATTTGCTGATAAGATGAGCCACATTTCTACCGGCGGCGGCGCTTCCCTTGAGTACCTTGAGGGTAAGGAGCTTCCAGGCGTAGCAGCAGCTGACGATAAGGATTGATAAGCTTAAGAAAATCAAAGAAAAGAAATGTGAGGAACAAAAAAATGGCAAGAAAGAAGATTATTGCCGGCAACTGGAAGATGAACATGACACCTTCTCAGGCAGTAGAGCTGGTAAACACATTAAAGCCTTTAGTAGTAAATGACGAAGTAGATGTTGTATTCTGCGTACCGGCTATCGATTTAGTACCGGTTATGGAAGCAACAAAGGGAACCAACATTCAGGTTGGTGCTGAGAACATGTACTTTGAGGATAAGGGTGCATACACAGGAGAGATCGCTCCGGCTATGCTTACCGATATCGGTGTAAAGTATGTCATCATCGGACATTCCGAGAGAAGAGAGTACTTTGCAGAGACAGATGAGACTGTAAACAAGAAGGTTTTAAAGGCTTTCGAGTACGGTCTTACACCAATCATCTGCTGTGGGGAGACTCTGACTCAGAGAGAGCAGGGTATCACCCTCGACTGGATCCGTCAGCAGATCAAGATCGCTTTCCAGAACGTAACTGCAGAGCAGGCAGCAAGCGCAGTAATCGCTTACGAGCCAATCTGGGCAATCGGAACTGGTAAGGTTGCAACAACCGAGCAGGCACAGGAAGTTTGCGGCGCAATCCGCGCATGCATCGCAGAGGTGTATGACGAGGCAACTGCAGCAGCAATCCGTATCCAGTACGGCGGCAGCGTAAGTGCAGCAAGTGCACCAGAGCTGTTCGCACAGCCGGATATCGATGGCGGTCTTGTAGGCGGCGCATCCTTAAAGCCGGATTTTGGAAAGATTGTAAATTACAACAAGTAATTAATAAGTAAATATTTCCGGCTCTGGCTCTGCTTTTTGTAAGGCAGAGCCAGCGCTTTCTAAGGATTTTTTCGAAATTCGTAAAAGCTTTTTGAAAGCGAATGCCGGCACGAAAGGAATATTATGAGCAAGAAGAAACCAACCGTATTAATGATTCTTGACGGCTATGGCCTGAATGACAAAGTAGAAGGCAATGCTGTAAAGCAGGCAAATACACCTGTTATGGACGATCTGATGGCAAACTGCCCATTCGTAGAGGGACAGGCAAGCGGAATGGCAGTAGGTCTTCCAGAAGGCCAGATGGGTAACTCCGAGGTAGGTCATTTAAATATGGGTGCAGGCCGCATCGTATATCAGGAGCTGACCCGCATAACAAAGTCCATTCAGGACGGCGATTTCTTTGAAAACGAGGCATTCCTCGCAGCGGCAAAGAACTGCAAGGAGAATGGTTCCGCACTTCATCTGATGGGTCTTGTATCAGATGGTGGTGTTCACAGCCACATCAACCACATCTATGGTCTGCTTGAGTTTGCAAAGCGTCAGGGCTTAGATAAGGTATTTATTCACTGCTTCTTAGACGGCCGTGACACACCGCCGGCATCAGGCAAGGAATATGTAACTGCACTTATGGACAAGTGCGAAGAGCTTGGCGTAGGTCAGGTAGCATCCGTTATGGGTCGTTATTACGCAATGGATAGAGATAACCGTTGGGATCGTGTCGAGAAGGCTTACCGTGCACTTCGTTTCGGCGAGGGCAAGCAGGCAAAGTGCGGCGCATGCGCAATTCAGGCATCCTATGATGAGGGTGTTACAGACGAGTTCGTTGTACCGACAGTAGTAGCAAAGGACGGCGAGGCAGTAGGCAAGATTCAGGATAAGGATTCCGTAATCTTCTTCAACTTCCGCCCAGACCGTGCAAGAGAGATGACACACGTATTCTGCGACAACGAGTTTACTGGATTTAATCGCGGAGATGCAAGACCAGACGTAACCTACGTTTGCTTCACCGATTACGATACAACAATCCCGAACAAGCTTGTAGCATTCAATAAGGAAGAAATCACCCATACTTTCGGTGAGTTTTTAGCAGAGAATGGCTTAAAGCAGGCAAGAATCGCAGAGACCGAGAAGTATGCACACGTTACCTTCTTCTTCAATGGCGGTGTAGAGCAGCCAAACGAAGGCGAGGATCGTATCCTTGTAAAGTCCCCGAAGGTTGCAACATACGATTTACAGCCAGAGATGAGCGCATATCAGGTATGCGATAAGCTTGTAGAGGCAATCAAGTCAGAGAAATATGACGTGATCATCATCAACTTCGCAAACCCGGATATGGTAGGTCATACTGGTGTGCAGGCTGCAGCAATCAAGGCAGTAGAGACAGTAGACGAGTGCGTAGGAAAGGCAGTAGCAGCAATCAAGGAAGTAAACGGACAGCTCTTCATCTGTGCAGACCACGGAAACGCAGAGCAGTTAATCGACTATGAGACAGGCGAGCCATTCACCGCTCATACAACAAACCCAGTACCGTTCATCCTTGTAAATGCAGATCCAGAGTACACCTTACGCGAAGGCGGCTGCTTAGCAGATATCGCACCTACACTGATCGAGCTGATGGGAATGGAACAGCCAAAAGAAATGACAGGAAAGAGCTTGCTGATCAAGAAGTAATTTGTAACATCGATTCAGTGATGCCGCTATTTGTAACAAAGCCCTAAGGTGAATGGCTTAAACCATTACACCGAAGGGCATTCGTAACATAGTAAACAGTAACAAAAAAGACCTCCCTCGGGAGGCCTTTTTTTAAACAACATACACGAAGCAATTACGCCTTCTTCTTGAACAGTGTCTGGCAGCCTTCTTTTGCAAGAACGAGTGACAGAAGAACAAGTAAGCTTCCGATTATTGCACGGATCCAGCTCCACATATCGACTGCGTTTGTGACGTTTGCGTAGATGGTCTGAAGAAGTGAGATTACTGTTACGATAAGCATAAATGCCATTGGGAAGATGAGCATCTTATTGTTTTTGCCGACTTTACCAAGCCATGCAGCTACAGCTAACAGACCAAGTGCAGCAAGCAGCTGATTGGAAGCACCAAACAATGCCCAAATCTTTGCATAACCTGTCATACCAAGTGCAATGCCAAGAACTACTGTAATAATTGTAGCAAAATATGGATCTGTTAAGACTCTCTTAACGCCTGTAGCGTCCTTGTATGTCTCACCAGGTGCTAACCAGAACTCCTGGAACATATATCTTGCAAGACGAGTTGCAGTATCAAGTGAAGTCAGACAGAATGCAGAAACAGCAAGGATTAACAGTGAGTAGATAACACTCTCTGCACCAGCTAAAAATGGAATCTTTGCGCACATGCGTGAGATACCAGTAGCAAATACAGCGGTAGGAGTTACGATTCCGCCTGGAACATACTCACTCCAGATATAGCCAACAGCACATACAGAGATGATTGCAAGTACACACTCAATTAACATGCCGCCGTATGCAATCGGAAGAGCGTCCTTTTCCTTATCAAGCTGCTTAGAAGTAGTACCAGAAGCAACTAATGAATGGAAACCAGAGATTGCACCACATGCAATAGTAACAAACAATGCCGGGAACATAGTTCCAAGAGAAACACCAGAACCAACAGTACCCTTATCAACGAAGCTGGTAAAAGCCGGAATATCAATTGTCGGATGAGCACCGAAGATTCCAATAATAGCGACGATCATCATGCCATACAGTAAGAAAGAGCTTAAATAATCTCTTGGCTGAAGTAAAATCCATACAGGTGTAACAGATGCGATAGCAATATAGATACCAACAATGATCATCCATGTATCACCACTTAAGTAAAGCGGATGCCAGTTCAGACCAATTGCCATACAGGCAATAATAACAGCAACACCTATTACAGTAGCGATTGCGATATGTACATTTTTTCTGTAAACAAAGAAACCAAAAGCAATGGCAACTACGATAAACAGAATAGAAATCATAGCAGTAGAAGCATTTGCGGAGCTGGCTGCAACATCAACTGCACCATCAGCGGTGTATGTAGCCTTAAAAGTGTTTGCAACGATAGAAGCAAATGCAGCTACAACAAGAATAAGTGTCAGGTAAGCAAATGTTAAGAAAAGTCTCTTTGCACGCTTGCCAATAGAAGTTTCGATGATCTCACCGATTGACTGACCCTTATTTCTTAATGATGCAAATAATGCACCAAAGTCATGAGTAGCACCGAAGAAGATACCGCCGATCAAAACCCACAGCATAACAGGAATCCAGCCAAAAACAGCGGCCTGAATAGGTCCGTTTATAGGTCCTGCACCAGCGATAGATGAAAAGTGATGTCCCATAAGGACAGGAGCCTTAGCCGGAACATAATCCTGACCATCCTCCATTGTGTGAGCAGGGGTCTCTTCCTTATTCTCACCAAGTCCCCACTGCTTTGCCAGCCATCCGCCATAGAAGATGTAACCAGCAACTAAAATGGCAACGCCTACTACGAGAAGTACAACTGCGTTCATTTGTGTTTCCTCCTTTTTTTCGTGACAGAGAGGAGGGTCTGCTTTAGCGGTCGTCCCGCCCAGTTTGTGTAAATCCTTTTCGAAGTACAGTCATATGCTGCGATACGGTAATCCATCCAACCATAAAGCGACATGCGATAGTCTCTGTGACAGCGTGTCTTTTTAATAAGCTTAGGCACTTCAGGGGCTATAGACTCTGCCAGAAAAACGACAGACACATAGGTGTACATGTGGTCCTTTTTCGGCTCCACACGTGACAAGCCTTCCTCAAGCAGTGCATCGTTGTAAGTGCGAAAAGTCTCCTCATCCAAATTGCCAGTTCGTATAAAGAAGACATATTCGTGAGCTTCAGCGGCCCACAGCTGAGCTTTTTTGACCAAGACATACTTTTCAGAAAAAGAATGAAAAGCAGCCTCAGCCGCAACTGAAAGATCCTTGTAAGAGGTATCACGGATGATGTCAAAGTAGTCGCTGTAAGATAACAGCAGCCTCTCAAAAAATTCGTCTGAAGTCAATTCCATAATAACCTCCCAGCCTCTGTCAATGATAAATGTGATAAAGAAATTTTTATCCTGATAAGCGTATCACAAAAAAAATCAAACGACAAGGTACGAATTTAATCTAAACTTAACATATTTTATCCTTTTTTTATAAATAGCATAATTAAAATCATAATTTGTTGATTAAAAAAAGTAAGTATGGTATCCTTCTTCATGGAAAAAAAGATATCCGGGGGAAAGAAAGTGATAACATGGCTGAAAAAACATCTTGCCTTTGACAAAAACAAAGACGCAGACATACAACTAAAAGAGAGCACGCGTGCTCTTAAAAATCCAGGCTGTGGCTGGTATCATATTTACACCTTTGATCTCTCAAAAGAAAACTTTCTTTATATAGATTGTGAGGAAGAAGAACTTGTTCTTCTTCTCATTGATATTCATGCGTTTCGTGGCTGTGAGCAAATTCCAAAAGAAGCATTTGAATATTTTTCTAGTATCCTCACCTTCTTTGAGCAGCATGACAAAGGAATAATCCTTCGCATCGTCTACGATACAAAAGGACGAGGAATGGAAAACGAGCCATCATCAATTAAGATCGTCAAAAGTCACATGAAGCAGTTAGGAAGCATCATATGTGAGCACATGAGCAAAAAGGAGAGTCTGCCTGGAAAGATTCTAGTTCATCAGGGACTTTTTGTCGGTAGCTGGGGCGAGATGCATGGCTCCAAATTTCTTACCGAAGCACGAATGAAAGAACTATCTGATACATTTTTAGAGGCCACTAAAGGCATTTGCCCTATCGCAGTCAGAAAGCCGGTACAATTAAGGCAGCTTAGCTGTAAAAAGACAGCATCTAGCCCTTTACAAAACGCATCTAATACAAACTTTACACTCTTTAATGACGCTATATTTGGCTCAGAGACAGATCTAGGCACATACGGCACAATACAGAAAAGTGCATTGTCTGAAAACAGCGAAAGAGAAAAGACATCTTGGGCACGTGAAGACGAGCTTTCATGGCAGCAAAGCTTTATGCAGCAAAGCTTTTGCGGAGGAGAGGTGCTTGGTGGGATGAACACTGTATCAGAAAGCCCAGGCAATACAGATTACCCACAAAGAACACTTGACTGGAATCAGGTAGTGGCAGACCTTGCAAAGATGCATGTCAGCTACCTAAACAGTATCTACAGTAAAGAAGTACTAGATGACTGGAAGGCACATCGTATTATGTGGAATGGCGAAGAGATAAGTGAATACGACTATATTGGACGTCATATGGGATACCGATTTACTGTCACACAGGTTAAGATATCACGTGTCAGTCAAGAAAAGAAAAAACAGACACAAAGCCAGATGTCTAAAAGTATCATCAAATTTACAATTAAAAACACCGGCTTTGCCAATCTGTGCGAAGAGGCAGTCTGCAGACTGATCCTTATAGAAAACAACGAAAACGTAAAAGCCTTCGAAATAAAAAGTGATCCGCGCACATGGAACAGCGGCACAGATACTGTTATAGAAAGCCCCATTTTGCAAGAAGTATGGACGCAGCAATCACAGCAAACAAAGATATTTCTTCAGCTCATACGAAAAAGAGACTGCCGCATAATCGAATGGGCAAACGAAGAATATGATCATAAAGTAGGGGGAGTGCTGATGGAATTAGAAGTGAAATATGAAATCGCACATGAAAATACATAAAAAAGATTGGCAAAAAAAAGAAAAACTGATATACTAGAGGAGCTTTTTGAAAAACGAAAAATAGGCTAGCTGTTTCTTAGAAACAATTTTACTGATCTGACAATAAGTGACAGCTAAAGAATAACCTAAAAAGGGGGAAAAATGATTGTATTTGTAGCTTTATTGGGGCTTATTACTTTATTGGGAGTACAAAAAAGAAAAAAAGAAGAGCCATTTCTTTCAAAAGAGATGACAACTACAGTAAACGGAATATTTGTGCTGTGTATTTTTTTAACACACAGCTCTGAATATATTTCATTTTCAGGAGTGGCAGATAGCTTGTATCGCCATTTCCAAAATTTTCATAATCAGTGGATTGTGACTACATTTTTGGCGTTTTCAGGTTATGGGGTTATGAGCCAAATAGTAAAATATGGAGATGCTTATTTGGCAGAGTATCCTAAGAACAGACTTTTAAAAACACTTTTTAACTTTGATATAGCAGTACTTTTATACCTTGTTATGAATTTGATTTTAGGTATTAACTATTCAACAACAGAAATAATAGGTAGTTTTGTCGGAATTACAAGTGTTGGAAATTCCAACTGGTACATTTTTGCAATATTGGTAATGTATCTTGTATCTTATCTGTCAGCTTGCCTTTTTAGAAAAAATTATGTTTATCAGGCAGTGGGAGTGACGGTTGGAACAATTGCCTATATTATAATAATGCAGCTGTTTGACATGCCATCACGCTTTATATCCACCATTCTATGCTATCCTGCAGGTGTATGGCTGTGTGTATATAAAAAGCAAATTTATATATTGTTAAAAAAATATACTGTGCAGTCTATTAGTATCATTGCAGTTATTTTGCTTGTTACTTATAAGTTTAGATATAATGATTATATTATGAACTTGAGTTCAATTTATTTTGTACTTGCAATTGTATGCTTCAATACATTTTTTACAATAAAAAGCAAAATGTTACAGTTTGTCGGAAAACATGCATTTAGCATTTATATTTTACAAAGAATACCAATGATCTTTTTTGAACATTATGGTTTCATGAAAGAATATCGATATATATTTGTGATAGTTGTAGGGTTATGTACAATTTTGATAGCAGTACTTTTCGATAATTTGATAAAAAAGATCAATAGCAGCTTATTTGCAAATAAAAACATACAGAAAATGTGATATTGTAAGAAAAATTTAAGATACGATAAAATAGAATCTATATTGGTCTGTATTGAATTTTCAATCTGTGTGTGTTATGATATTTTTATGTAAAATAAAATTAAAACCAATGTAATGTGCTGGATTACTTTGGGGAAATAATAGAAAGAAGAATGAAAAATCTTAGAAAATAAAAGTAAGGGGATTTAGAAGATGCAGCATGTATTTATAGTAGGTTCAAAATCACTGGGAGCTTATGGCGGATATGAGACTTTTGTTTATAAGCTCACTGAGTATAACCGAAATAGTAAAGATTTAAAGTTTCACGTAGCCTGCAAGGCAAATGGTGATGGGTGTATGGATGAAACACAGTTGGAAGGTGTAACACGGCTTAGTGATACAGAATTTGAATTTAATAATACACATTGTTTTAAAATTAAAGTTCCCAATATAGGTTCGGCTGCAGCAATTTATTATGATATTGCTGCACTGAATATGTGTTGTCAGTATATTGAGAAGGAGCATATCAAAAATGCGATTGTGTATGTACTGGCTTGTCGAATAGGACCTTTTCTTGCTAACTTTCAGAAGCGCATTCATAAGCTCGGCGGTAAGGTATATCTGAATCCAGATGGCCATGAGTGGATGCGTGCAAAATGGAGTCTTCCAGTTCGAAAGTACTGGAAAATATCTGAGAAAATGATGGTAAAACACAGTGATTTTGTCATTTGCGACTCCATTAACATTGAAAAGTATATTCATGAGTGTTACGATGGTAGAGGAATAAAAAAGGGTAATCCCAAGACAACCTATATTGCATATGGAGCAGAAACAAGAAAGAGTATGTTGGCTGATGACAGTGAAAAATTACTGAATTGGTATAAAGAAAAAGGTGTGACACCGAAAGAGTATTATCTGGTTGTTGGTCGTTTCGTTCCGGAAAATAATTATGAGACAATGATTCGGGAGTTTATGTGCAGTAAGACGACAAAAAATTTTGTAATTATCACGAATGTAAATGACAAGTTTCTTGACGAATTGGAGACACGTCTTCATTTTAAGAAGGATTCTCGTATCCGTTTTGTCGGAACCGTGTATGATCAGGAGCTGTTAAAAAAGATTCGCGAGAATGCATATGGTTATTTCCATGGACATGAGGTAGGAGGAACGAACCCTTCACTATTAGAGGCGCTTGGAAGTACGGATCTGAATCTTTTGCTGAATGTTCCGTTTAATAGAGAGGTTGCACTTGATAGCGCACTTTATTGGACGAAAAAAAGTGGCAGTCTTGCAAGGCTGATCGAGACAGCAGATAAAATGTCGGGAAGCGAGATTGAAGCTTATGGTGCAAAGGCAAAGGAACGCATAACAAAAGCATATAGTTGGGAATTTATAAGCTCAGAATACAGAAAGGTTTTTTTAGGTAAATGAAAATCGCAATATTGCTGGCCTCCTACAAAGGAGAAAACTATATCAGGGAACAGATTCAGTCGCTGCTTGAGCAGACAGTAACCGACACGAAGATTTTGATTCGCGATGATCAGTCGCCGGATCGCACGTTTGAGATAGAGCAGGAGTTTGAGAAAAATTATCCGGATAAGATAAAAGTGATGCGCCGTACAGAGGGAAAGGGTGGATCAAAGGAGAACTTTTGGGCACTGTGTCAGGAAGCTGTGAAGATGGACGCTGACTATTTTATGTTTTGCGACCAGGATGACGTCTGGAACCCAGATAAAATTGAAATTACATTAAAGCGGATGCAGAAGGTTGAAAAGAAAAACCCGAAAAAGCCGGTTCTAGTGCATACAGATTTGGAGGTTGTCGATCAAAATCTGAACTCACTTGGAGCGTCCTTTGTGCGATATCGTGCACTGGATGCAAAGATTACAGCAATCAACCGGTTGCTTGTTCAGAACAATGTGACAGGCTGTACGATGATGATAAATCGTCCGCTGCTTGAAAAAGCGCTGAAGCTATCAAATATCAGTGCAATTGCGATGCATGATTGGTGGTTCTCACTGGTGGCATCGCTGTTTGGCGAGATTTCTTTCATTGATCAGGCAACTATCAAGTATCGTCAACATGGAGATAATGTGGTTGGAGCTACAAAGGTAAACACACCTTCATTTATTTTACAGAGATTAAGAGGGAAAAACCATATTCATGAAGTTTTTCATTTGTCTTCTATGCAGGCACAGGAATTGCTTCAAATTTATGGCAATGAACTTTCTAATAATCAAAAACCGTACATTGAGGCAATGGCGGGGCTTGAAAAGAAAAATAAAGTTGCACGAATTTATACGGTGCTTCACTATAATATGCTTAAGCAGGGTATTGTTCAGGTAATCGGAGAACTTCTGTTTATTTGATACAGCATAAACACATTGAAGAGAAGGAAGTGTTGTATTTATGGACATCATGTGGTGTCATGCTCACTTAGGAAGAAGATGAAAGGAAACAATATGAAAATTAATTTTGTTATTCCGTTTAAACGATTATCTGGAGGAATACGAGTTGTTTTTCTTTATGCAAATTATCTGGTAGGGAAAGGTCATGATGTAGTTTGCTATATGCCGATGGTAAGCTATAAGGGAAAGGACCAGTCGGCACTATTTCGTCTGAAGGCATCCTTAAGCAACACATTCAAGCCAGAACATTGGTTTGATGCCAAATTTAAGCTTAAGATTGTGCCGGTGATCAAGCCAAAGTTTATACGTGATGCAGATGTTACTATCGCAACGGCATGGCAGACGGCATATGATGTAAAGAAGCTTCCGCATCGCTGTGGCAAAAAAGTTTATTTTGTGCAGGACTATGAAGTGTTTAACGGAGAGGCGAAAGATGTAGATCGAAGCTACCAGCTAGGACTTCGCACGATTACAATTACACGTCAGCTTGCACAGATGCTAAAAGAACGTTTTGGTGTAGATGCAGAGGTTATTTACAATGGTCTTGACCAGGCAGAGTTTATTGCGCAGCCGAAAAAGAAGCACAAAAGTCCAGTGCTTTTGATGATGTACCACGAGGCAGAGCATAAGGGAACTAAGCCAGGAATGGAGATTGTGGAGAATTTGCGCAAAAAGTATCCGGATTTAAGATTAAACATGTTCGGTCGAAGAAAAGGCAGCGATGTTCCAGAATATGCACGTTTTTTGGAAAACCCGCCTAGAGAACTGTTGATGAAAATGTACCGAGAGTCGGACATTTATTTATTTACTAGCAGCAGAGAAGCATGGGGACTGCCTATTCTTGAAGCAATGGCAAACAAATGTGCTGTAGTTGGTTTTAAAGTAGGCGCTATGGCAGAGATTGCGACTGACCAAAATGCAGTTGTGATCGAGAATTTCAACTTTTCACAGATGGAAGCTGAAGTAGAGAAGCTGTTAAATGACAGACAAAGGCTCTTGCTTCTTCAGGATGAGGCGTATAAAACAGCATTGCAGTTTACGTGGGAGACACAATATGCACACTTTGAAGACTATCTGGACAAATTGGCAGAGTATAAGTAAAAAGATTTTTGAGGGAAAGTTAGGAGAGAAGATTAAAAGAGGGGATTTATATTTTATTTTACTGGATATCTTCCTGTTCATTCAGGTATTTTCAGAGAGCCAGTTAAATGAGCAGCTTTTTGTCGAGGATTTATTATTTGTTTCGAGAATTATAGTATTAATATTGCTTACAGCTAATGCGATCTTTTCATTAAGGTTGCATGCATCCATAGATGTATCCATAAAGATGGGTTTTGTATATGTCTTCTTTAGTTGCTGTCTGGCAAATGCGATTTTGTTTTACGGAGGTCAAAGCCTTTTATACATTGTGTTTGCTGTAGTAGGTGCGAAGGATAAGCCATTAAAGCGAGTTTTTAAAAATACGCTGATTTCATTGACCGTTGCACATGCGATAGTCTTGTTTTTGTGTATGATTGGTTTATTGCCTGATAACATTGATGTGCGCTGGCTTGGAAATCAGACAGGAGCATTCTTTCAGGGCGAATATGTCCGCCATGCATTTGGCTTTTTAAACAGCAATCAGATTCCACTAATTTTCATGATTCTCTTATTTATGTATGTGGGAATCAGAGGAAAACGGTTTACTGTTGTAGAAACGATTGTCGCAGTACTGATAAATTCTCTTATTTTTTCGTATTGTGGTTCCAGAATTTCTTTTGTGCTAGTGTTTGTATTCTTGGTATGTTTTTGGATTGTCAGAATTTATTCATTAAAAGTAAAGTCAAGATTTAATTGGCTGGTAGTTGGATATGCTGCATATCCATTGGCCTTTCTTATAAGTTTGATTGGTTCCTATGCGTATCGTGCAGGAAATTCGTTCTGGGTAGCAGTTGATTTGGTGTTAAACAATCGTCTTAGTCTGGCTAATAAGCTGTTAGCAGTGTATCCTGTCAGTCTGTTGGGCTATGGAAAATTTGCAGGTACCTATTCAGGTCTTGGAAATGCAACTGCAGATAATGGATATGTTTTGCTGTTTTTGCAGACAGGTATTCTTATTTCTGTGATGGTATTGATTTTACATGAGTATATAATGCACATTTGCATCAAGAAAAAATGTACATCTCTCGTGATTTGTCTGATCTTTATCGCGATTGAGAATTTAATCAATGCACATATGCCATCCTATAAGCTGATTCCATTATATTGTATTTTGGCAAACTGTGATGATTCATTCTTTGACGAATATGGTTCTATGAGCGCGCGAATACGATTCTTACCAAATTTGACAAGATTTCAGAGAAAAATTGGGTTTGAAAGTTCCGGTAAGTGGAAGTGGGAAGAGAAAAAAGAAAAGTTTAGAAGAAAGAATAAATCACACGGAGAATAGGATGAAGGAAAAGTATAAATATTTAACGAAAAATGTACTTATTTTTGCAGTCAGTTCATTTGGAACAAAGTTTCTTTCCTTTTTGTTGGTGCCTTTTTACACAAGTGTACTGACGACAGCAGAATACGGTATTGCAGATATTATCACGACAACGGCAACGCTGATGATGTATATTTGTACCGTAAATATTGCCGATGCAGTACTTCGGTTTGCAATCGAACGAAAAAAGGATCAAAGTGAGATCTTGGTATTTGGAATCCGTGTACTTTTCATCGGAAGCCTTGTTGCCATTTTATTTTTGACCATTACGGCACAGCTGCGTATCGCAGACTGGCCGCTTATGTACTATATCTTTATTTTTCTGTATTTCTGGTCAACAGCACTGTACCAGATTATGACCTCTTACTTAAGAGCTCTTGATAAGGTGATGGAAGTAGCAGTGGCTGGCATTATCTCGACGGCAGCTATGATTGCAGGAAATATTATCTTTTTGCTTGTAATTAAGATTGGAATCTATGGTTATTTGATTTCAATGGTCATTGGACCGCTAATTGCATCAATCTATTGTATTGCAAAGGCTAAGGTCAAAGGGCGCGATTATATCAGAAGTGTGTGCAGCACGGCCGTACAGAAAGAAATGCTTCAGTATTGTGCCCCACTGATTTTTAATAACATTGCGTTATGGATCAATGCATTTTTAGACAAGTACTTTGTGACCGCGATCTGTGGCGTAGAGGCAAATGGTATCTATGCGGTAGCAAGCAAAATTCCAACGATCCTTTCCACATTTTATACAGTATTTTCCCAAGCTTGGACATTGTCTGCAATTCGAGAATTTGATGTAGAAGACTCCGATGGCTTCTTTGGAAAGACCTATAAAATCTACAATGTAGCGATCACGATGGTATGCAGTGTGATTATTCTGTTCAATGTTCCGCTTGCTCGTGTCTTATATGCAAAGGATTTTTTTGAGGCATGGAATTACTCCTCTGTTTTACTGATCTCGATCATGTTTAACGCGATGACTGCTTTTTTAGGCAGCATTTTCTCGGCAGTAAAAGACAGCAAGGTTATTGCATCGACAACCGTTGTGTCGGCTGTATGCAACATTGTGCTTAATGCGCTGTTAATTCCAAAATTTGGAGCGCTGGGTGCTGCGATCGCAACGGTTGCTTCCTACATGGTAATGTGGGCATTGCGTCTGGGCTATGCAAAAAAATATATCAAGATGAGCGTTAGCCTTGTAAAAGACTGCATTGTGTATGTGCTGTTGATTACACAGGTCGCACTCGAACATACAGCCGGTCATGGCTATATCGGTCAGGTTGTGATTGTGATTGCGATTATAGTAATTTATCGAAAATATGTTGGCGCGATTTTGGGACAGCTTTTGCAGAAGGTAAAGGCAAAAATGAGCAGAGGCTAAGAAAAATAAAAGAAAACAGAAACAACGAAATGAGTGGTGCAGGATATGAATGTAATTCAAAAATTTACAACAAGAGTTTCAAAGTATGGATTTGACTATGTGATGAAGGTCATTCTGCGAAATAAGGTGTACAGACATGTGGACAACGCCTTTATGGCAATCGGAAAGGTACTCTGGAAAAATGCAAAGCTGACCGACACGATTTTGATCGAGAGCCACAATGATTTTGACTGCAATGGCGGCGCATTTTACGACTATCTGATCAAAGAAGGCTACAACAAACGTTATAAGATTGTGTGGATGTTGCGAAACAAAAAGCCAAAGAACCTTCCGCCAAACGTAACAGGATTTAATCTGTATACGCCAAGTCTTCGAAAGACCTACTATATGTACACGGCCAAGTACATGACATCAGATCACTATATTCTGGGACGAAAGAGAGATGGACAGATTGCTTGTTACTTAGATCACGGAACAATCGGCTTAAAGTCCTTTAAGGGAAAGATTTTCCTGCCAGATGAATTAGATTGTATACTTGTGCCATCAAAGTTTTTGGCACCGATTCTGGCCGACCAATACAATCTGACGTATCCGAACAAAAAGCAGCGTGTGCTAGGATATCCTATGCACGACATTTTCTACAACGGCGGACAGGGTGATCTTCGAAAGTTGACAAATAAGACATACAAAAAGGTCATTTTGTGGATGCCAACATTTCGAAAGTCTGTTGATTTTAGTCGTATGGATTCGACAAGTGAGCTTGCTCTAGGTGTTCCAATCTTAAAAGATCGGGAATCATGTAACGAGCTGAATACATTTTTGGCAGCAAACAATGCACTGTTGATTGTCAAGATCCACCCGATGCAGGATTTGACAACAGTCAAGATCAAGGATATGTCCAACATTCTTGTGCTGGATGCAAATACCGTAAAGCAGCGTGGTGTAGATAATTATCATCTTATGAAAGATGTCGATGCATTGATCAGTGACTATTCGTCAGCAGCTTATGATTTCCTTCATGCAGACAAGCCAATTGCCTATACGCTTGATGATGCCGAGGATTATAAGTTAGGCTTTCTATTTGAAAATCCGCTTGACTATATGCCAGGTCATATCGTGTACAATCAGGAAGAGTTTATCGGTTTTATTAAGGACGTCATTGACGGAAAGGATCCACATCGGGAGGAACGCCGAAAAATCTCGAATCTTTTCTTTGAGTATCACGACGGAAATGGCTCCAAGAGACTTGCAGAGTATCTTGGATTAAAAAAATAAGAAAGAGTTTCAAAATTGCGCAAGATAGCAGTTGACAAACAAAGAAAAAAGTGCTATCTTTTCTACAGTGTTGCGGTTGCAGACTTTAAAAATAGTAGTCTGTAACCGTAATTTCAAAATATTTTGTTCACGAAATTGGAGGAATTAAATTACATGAACAAACAAGAATGCGATATTTTAGAGGCGCTTCACACAGAGCCATATATCAATCAGCGTGTATTATCGGATCTAAGCGGTCATTCGCTTGGAATTGTAAATCGTTCGCTTCGCCAGCTGCTAAAGGAAGGATATATTGATGATAATATTCGATTGACAAAGAAGGCTGAGAATGAATTTGCAGATAAGGCACCAAAGCAGGCTATTATTCTTGCAGCGGGCTTTGGTATGCGTATGGTGCCGATTAACCTTGAGTCACCGAAGGCTTTTTTACAGGTAAATGGCGAGTATCTGATTGAGCGTTTGATTCGCCAGCTGCATGAAGTAGGAATAAAAAAAATCTACGTCGTTGTCGGTTTTATGAAGGAGCAGTTTGAATATTTGATTGACGAATTTGGAGTAGAGCTTGTAATCAATACAGAGTATGCTGGAAAAAATAACCTGCATTCTATAAAATTGGTATCAGACCATCTCGCGAATGCGTATGTTGTCCCATGTGATATCTGGTGTGACAAAAACCCATTTCGTACCGCAGAGCTGTATTCCTGGTATATGGTCAGTGATCTGGTCGATGAGGAGAGCGATGTTCGGGTGAACCGCAAAATGGAGTTGGTACGAACAATACAAACCGCAGGAAATGCTATGATTGGCATTTCATATTTGACGGCAGAAGATGCAGCGCTTGTGACAGAACGGATTGTACAGCTAGCCGAGAAAGCGGCATATGATGATTCCTTCTGGGAAGAGGCTCTTTACAAGAAAGATCGTATGATTGTGGCGGCGCGTGTTGTCCATGCATGCGATGTTGTTGAGATAAACACCTACGAGCAGCTGCGAGACTTAGACAGCGATTCAGAACAGCTAAAATCCGATGCGATCGCTGTCATTGCAAAACAGCTGCAGGCCGATCCAAAAGAGATCGTCGAGATTTCTGTTCTAAAAAAAGGCATGACAAATCGTTCATTTTTGTTCTCGTGCAAGGGCAAAAAGTATATCATGCGCATTCCAGGAGAGGGAACTTCCCAGTTAATCAGTCGAAAAGAAGAAGCTGACGTCTATCGGGCTATTTCTGGAAAAGAAATCTGTGATGATCCAATTTACATTAATCCAGAGAATGGCTATAAGATTACATCATTCTTAGAAGGTGTTCGTCCTTGTGATCCATTAAACGTAAGTGACCTGAAAAAATGTATGAATCTGTTAAAAAAATTTCATCAGATGGAACTTACTGTTGATCATGAGTTTGACATTTTTAAGCAGATCGAATTTTATGAGAGCTTGTGGGAGGGCGCACCGTCAATCTATCGTGATTACCAGAAGACGAAAGAAAATGTCCTGTCACTTAAACCCTACATTGAGGCACATGCAGGAAAGAAGGTGTTGACTCATATCGATGCCGTTCCGGATAACTTTTTATTCTGTGCAGGAGAAGATGGTGAACAGCTTCAGCTGACAGACTGGGAGTATGCCGGCATGCAGGATCCTCATGTGGACATCGCGATGTTTTGCATCTATTCGCTGTACAATAAGCGCCAGATCGACCGTCTGATTTCCATTTACTTTGAGGGGGATTGTCCGAATGAGACGCGTGTAAAGATATATTGTTACATTGCCGCGTGCGGTCTTTTGTGGAGCAACTGGTGTGAGTATAAGCGAAGCCTTGGCGTCGAATTTGGTGAATACAGTCTGCGCCAATATCGCTTTGCAAAAGAATATTACCGTATTGCATCAGAGGAAATAAAAAAATTATAAAAAAGAGGGAGAACACTATGCATAAAGCAAAGAGAGCCATTATCATGGCTGCAGGAATTGGAAAGCGAATGCAGCCGGTCAGCTTGCATACACCGAAGCCGTTAATAAAAGTAAATGGAGTGCGCATGATCGACACTGTCATTTCGGGGCTTCATCAAAATGGGATCACAGAGATCTACGTTGTTGTCGGCTATTTAAAGGAGGCATTTGCAGAGCTGCCAAAGCAGTATCCAGGAGTTGTATTGATCGAAAACATGCTATATGAAACCTGCAATAATATTTCTTCCCTGTATGTGGCAAGAGAGCATCTTGAGGACGTAATTATCCTTGATGGTGATCAAATCATTTACAATCCGACGATTTTAACGCCAGAGTTTGAACGGTCTGGTTACAACTGCGTCTGGTGTGAGGGAAAGACTGACGAGTGGCTTCTTACCGTGGAAAATGGTGTTGTTACACACTGTGGCAGAAATGGTGGAGAACATGGTTGGCAGCTGTTTAGTATTTCGCGCTGGAGCAAAGAGGATGGTGCCAAATTGAAGCGTCATATTGAGATAGAATTTGAAGATAAGAAAAATCGCCAGATTTATTGGGATGATGTTGCAATGTTTTGCTATCCAGATGAGTATCAGCTTGGTATTCACCCTATGGAGTATGGAGATATCATTGAAATTGACAATTTAAGTGAACTTGTGGCAATTGATTCATCTTACAAGAAGTATATGGATGGGTCAGACAAGTATTAAAAAAGGAGAAATAAGATAATGGAAAACGAAAAAAAGAAAGTAGACTGGCTTATAACGCTTCTTCCTTTGGCAATTGTTGTGGCGTTATGTGTGATATTTTTTGTGGCACCAGACCAGTCAAATGAAGTGTTAAGTAAAGTTCGCTTTTTCTTTGGAGACACGATGGGAACGTACTATTTAGTCATCGGTCTGGGCATTTTTTTGCTCTCAATTTACATTGCATGTTCCAAGTATGGCAACATTGTTCTTGGAGAGAAAGACGAAAAGCCAAAGTATTCTTTCTTTGCATGGGGATCAATGATGTTTACCTGTGGTTTGGCTGCTGACATATTATTTTACTCCTTCTCCGAGTGGTTTATGTATGCAACAGATCCTCACATCGCAGAAATGGGAAGTATTCAGGATTGGGCAAGTGTTTACCCAATTTTTCATTGGAGCTTGATTCCATGGGGATTTTATCTTGTATTGGCAGCTGCATTTGGATTTATGCTTCATGTGAGAAAAAGAAACCGTCAGAAGTATTCTGAGGCTTGCCGTCCTATTCTTGGAAAGCATACTGATGGTATTGCTGGACGAATTATCGATTTGCTTGCTGTATTTGCACTTCTTGCTGGAACAGCTACTACATTCAGTGTGGCTACACCACTTATGGCAAAAATCATCAACACTTTGTTTGGTGTACAGCTAAATGAGACTGCTGTTACAATTGTGATTATTGTAATCACTTGTGTTATTTATACATACTCACTTCTCCATGGCTTTAAGGGAATTAGTGTTCTGGCAAATGCCTGTATTTATCTGTTCTTTGGCTTATTGATTTATGTGCTGTTATTTGGCGGTCAGACAAAATATATTGTTGAGACAGGATTTTCAGCACTCGGAAGAATGATTCAAAACTTCTTCTCACTTGCTACAACAACCGATCCGCAGAGAACCACATCCTTCCCGCAAAATTGGACAATTTACTATTGGGCATACTGGATGGTATGGTGTGTTGCAGCCCCATTTTTTATTGGAAATATTTCAAGAGGACGTACTGTGCGTCAGACGATCCTTGGCGGCTATGTATTTGGAGTAGGCTCTACAATCATGAGCTTTATTATACTTGGCAATTATTCACTTGGCGAACAAATGAGTGGTGCGGCAGATTTTCTGGCAAAATATGTGGAAACGGGAGATGCATACGGATTGATTACTGATATTATTGGAACACTTCCTTGTGCACCATTTGTCCTTGTTCTTGTTCTTGTTACAATGATCGCATTTTATGCAACATCATTTGATTCTATTGCGCTTACAGCATCATGTTACAGCTATCATCGTCTTGGCGCAAATGAGCAGCCAAATAAGTTGATTCAGTTTATGTGGTGTATTCTTTTGGTTCTTCTTCCGATTGCACTTGTGTTTGCACAAAGCTCCATGAGTAATCTTCAGTCTGTCAGCATCATCGCAGCATTCCCAATCGGTTTTGTCATGGTATTGATTGTGCTGAGTTTTCTAAAAGATGCAAGTCTTTACATCAAAAATTGCACTTGAAGCGAAAACGGATTGCGATTATAATAGACTTCAGAGTTGGATGAAGAAGGGAGCGCAATCAATGGAATGTACAAAGAAAAAAAGGATCCGGCAGATAATAACAGCAACAACGGCAGCATTGCTGTGTTGTGCACCAACTGTTTATGCAAATGCAAGTGAGCAAAAGACAGCATTAGTTGATGAAGAGGAGACACTTGAATATGATTCAAATAGAATCTACGTAAGTGGTACAACTGGATGGGTGATAGAAAATAATCATTGGTGCTATTACATAAATGGTGTAAAGCAGACAGGAAGCTTATATACACAAGAAGGAGAATATCTGTTGGATAGTAATGGCTATATGGTAACTGGCTGGTATCGTAAGGATGCAAATGCACCTTATGTTTACTATGACCCACAAAAAGGGGGCGTCAGAGCTTATGGACTTACGACAGTAAATGGTGTGACATATTATTTTTATGGCTACATGAGGACTGATTATGCTGTCGTAGAAAACGGTGTGTTCTACTATTTTGGAGAAGATGGAGCGCTTGCAAATCAGATGAATGGTGTATCTGATGGCTGGCTTTTGATTGGCAGTGATTGGTATTATGTCGAAAATGGAGTATTATTTGGTGGATTAAAGACTATTGGAGGAGCCACTTATTATTTTGACCAGGGAAAGATGGTTACAAATGCGCGCCGTATGGTGCATGATTCATCATCTAATACGGATAAATGGTATGAGTTTGATGCCAATGGTCATATGATTGTTGGATGGAGTCTTGACAGTGATGGTATCTGGTATTATTACAATTCAGATGGAGCGTCTGCATCTGGCATGAAAACAATTGGTGCTGCTACATATTATTTTGCAGCAGATGGCCATATGTGTACAAATTATTCAGTATCCATTGGAGAAGTTATGTACTATTTTGGAAATGATGGCGTACTTTCAAATACGCAGAGTAAGCCGTCAGATGGCTGGAAACTTATGACAGACGGTTGGTATTATTTCCGAAATGGAAGTATGATAAAGTCAGAATTTTTAACACAAGGCAATATTACATGGTATCTTGATGAGAATGGAAAAATGTGCACGAATCAGGAAAAATTGATTGATGGAGCTTGGTATCGCTTTGACGCAAATGGCTATATGATTACTGGCTGGTATGGTGCTAATGATGGCTCTTGGTACTATTATGGAAGTAATGGGCAGGCTGGCAATGGTTTTACTCAGATAGGAAATGTCTGGTATTATCTTGAATATAACGGCTATATGATTACTTCCAGTTGGAAACAGATTGGAGATGTCTGGTATTATCTGACCCCGAGTGGCAACATGGCGGTAGGTTGGTATGTTGTGGATGGAAGCTGGTATTTCTTCGATGCGTCAGGAGCAATGGCAGAGGGCTGGAGACAGCTGGGAAGCAATTGGTATTATCTGATGCCGGGCGGCAAAATGGCAGTAGGCTGGTGTGTTGTGGATGGAAGCTGGTATTTCTTCGATGCGTCAGGAGCAATGGCAGAGGGCTGGAGACAAATCGGAAATAACTGGTATTATCTAATGCCGGGTGGCAAAATGGCAGTAGGCTGGTGTGTTGTGGACAGTAATTGGTATTACTTTGATACTAATGGTGCAATGCTGGCAGATCGTTGGGTTGATTATGTCTATTATGTAAAAACATCAGGAGCGATGGCAAAAGATGAGTGGGTAGATCATAATAGGTATTATGTGAATTCCAATGGTGTATGGGCAAATTAAAATTTCAGAGTTGATTTTTTGTGTGAAATGTGATAGACTTTAGTACTTGAAAGCACCAACGCGCAAAAGTGAATTGTTGGGGACAGGTTATGCTTGTTCCCATCATTTCGTTAAAAGAAAAGGAGACCACCACTATGAATATGGAATTTTACAGAAAGCTTCCGACTCCAAAGGAGTTAAAGGAAGAATTTCCTGCAAGCGATAAAATCCAGAAAATCAAAGCAGAAAGAGACGCCGAGATCCGCGCTATCTTCGAAGGAAAAAACGATAAGCTGCTGCTCGTCATCGGACCATGCTCCGCTGACAGAGAAGATGCCGTATTAGAATATATTGGACGTTTAGTAAAAGTACAGGAAAAGGTAAAGGATAAGATCTTTATTATCCCGCGTATCTACACAAACAAGCCGCGTACAGTAGGTACAGGCTACAAGGGTATGCTTCATCAGCCGGACCCGGAGAAAAAGGAAGATATGCTAAAGGGCATCATCTCAATCCGAGAGCTGCATAAGCGTGCAATCGAAGAGACAGGCTTTACATGTGCAGACGAAATGCTCTATCCTGAAAACCATCGCTATCTGTCAGATCTTCTTTCATATGTTGCCGTCGGTGCACGTTCAGTAGAAAACCAGCAGCATCGTCTTACAGCATCAGGACTTGAGATTCCTGTCGGCATGAAAAACCCGACAGGCGGTGACATCAGCGTAATGTTAAATTCCATCGTGGCAGCACAAAACAGCCACACATTCCTCTACAGAGGCTGGGAAGTAAAAAGCCACGGCAATCCATACACCCATGCAATCCTTCGCGGCTACGTAGACAAATTTGGAAACAACATGCCAAATTATCACTATGAGGATATCAGAAATCTCTACGAGCAGTATCAAAAGAGAAATCTGCCAAACATGGGAGTAATCGTAGATACAAACCATTCAAACTCCGGAAAGCAGTACGAAGAGCAGATTCGAATCAGCAAAGACGTTATGCACAGCTGCCACGTATCACCAGATCTTCATAAGTTTGTAAAGGGACTCATGATCGAAAGCTATTTAGAGGATGGCAGCCAGAAGGTAGAAGAACACTGCTATGGAAAATCCATCACCGATCCATGCCTTGGATGGGACAAGACAGAAAAGCTGATTTATGATCTGGCTGATTTATGGTAAGAAAATTAGCCAATTTCTAACTTGACAGAACATTAGCAATATGCGAGAATTAAAGAGATATCCATTTCGCTTGCGAGGGACACAGCGCAAAGGGAATGGATATCTTTTTTTGAGCAGAAAACTTCAGCAATATTGACAGAATGTGCCAAAAGTAGCATAATTATAATTAGCTGTATATTTACGCCAAAAGACGCATGAAGACAGGAGGAGAAAGATGTTAGAACAGCTAAAAAAAGAAGTTTACGAAGCAAACATGGATCTTGTTGCTAAGGGTATGGTTATTTATACATGGGGCAATGTCAGCGGAATTGACCGCGAAAAGGGTCTTGTTGTAATTAAGCCAAGCGGTGTCGACTATGCGACTATGACATGGGAAGATATGGTTGTAGTAGACATGGAAGGCAATGTAGTCGAGGGCAAGTATAAGCCATCATCAGACACACCGACACATCTTGTCATATACAAGGCATTTCCAGAGACAGGAGGCGTTGTACATACGCATTCTACTTATGGTGTTACATTCGCACAGGCAGGACTTGATATTCCGGCATTTGGTACCACACATGCCGATTATTTCTATGGTGATATTCCGTGTACCAGAGATTTGACTGCACAGGAGATCGAGGAAGCATACGAGCTAAATACTGGTAATGTTATCGTTGAGACCTTTGCAGGAAAGGATCCGATGGCAGTTCCAGGTGTAGTAGTAAAGAATCACGGACCATTTGCATGGGGACGCACACCGGCAGGAGCAGTATATAATGCAGTTGTTCTCGATAAGGTTGCTGAGATGGCTTACAACACTATGACATTAAATCCAAGAACCAAACGAGTTCATCAGTATCTGCTCGACAAGCACTATTTCCGTAAGCATGGTGCAAATGCATATTACGGACAGGGCAGCGAGGATCATTGATCTTTTGCTGACCTCACTACGTGACAAAGTCCATTTGTCACGATTTATTAAGAATTTAGCAAGAAGGAGAACTTTCCTCTATGGAGATGGAAAAAAGAATCAACTCGCAGGAACAGGAAGAAGATGTAATTGATCTTATGGAGATTGCACGTCTTTTGCTTCACAAATGGAAGCTTTTGTTCATTGCACTTTTGGCAGGAGCAGTAGTAGGCGGCGCATACTGTGCATTTTTGCTTGAGACAACATACCGCGCAGAAGCCAGTCTTTACATTACAAGCAATGAGTCGCTCTTGTCTTTCTCAGATCTGCAGTTAAGTTCAGCGCTGACAGAGGACTATGCATACATTATCAAGAGCCGTACCGTTCTTGAGCGTGTAATCGATGAGCAGCAGCTTGATATGGACTATAAGCAGCTTGGCGAGATTGTTACGGTAACAAACCCAGATTCCAGCCATGTAATTCGTATCGGCGTTACGACAACTGATCCACAGATGAGCCGCAACATTGCAAACTCTCTGTTAAACATCAGTGCGGATCAGATCAATCAGATCGTCGGAAATGGTATGCCGTCTGTAATTGATGAGTCTGTTATTCATGCAGTTGCAGAGGTAAAGCCGAGCATGAAGAAGTACTGTGCATTAGGCGGTATTCTTCTGTTTGTACTTGCAGCAGGTGTATTGATTGTGCGTATGCTTATGGATACAACAATCAAATCAGAGGATGATGTCACACGTTATCTGGGTGTTCCGCTTCTGGCCAGCGTTCCATATGCAAAGAATTTCGGAAAGGAGAAAAAGAAATGATGGAATCCATACCGAATTTAAACGAAGCGAGACTAAAAATTGTCTATCCTCAGATTGCGGATCTTCCATATGCAGCACAGGAGGCTGTGAATATCCTTCGAGGAAATCTTCAGTTGAGTGGAAAAGGCATTCAGGCCATTGCAGTTACCAGTGCTAGTAAGGAGGAGGGAAAATCCTCTGTTGCAATTCAGCTTACAAAGAGCTTTGCTGCATTGAATAAGGCTGTTGTCTACGTAGACTGTGATATTCGTAAGTCTAAGACACTGCGCCGTTACCAGATTAATGAGCAGGTGGTTGGTCTTACCGAGTATCTGAGTGGAAACTGCCGTCTTGAGAATATAGTATACCGCACCGATAATCCAAATATGGATATGGTATTTACAGGAGCAGCTGCTCCGAATCCAAGTGAACTGTTGTCTGATACGATGTTTGAACAGTTTTTGGAAATTTTGAAGGCAAATTATGACTATGTCATTGTCGATACGCCGCCGATCAATGCGGTTATCGATGGCGCGATTGTGGCAAAGAGCTGTGATGGAACCGTTATGGTGCTTGAGCAGGGCGTGACTGAGCGCGCAGAGGCGATCCGTATGAAGCGTCAGCTGACATATGCCGGTGTAAAGATTATTGGAGCCGTTCTGAATAAGGTTGGTGCTGATCCAAACGGTTATGGTTATGGTTACGGCTACGGATATGGCTATGGTTACGAATATGGCTATGGCGAAGAGCAAAATGATAAGAAAAAGAAGAGCAAAAAATAATGGACAGTAAGCAACGCATAGATAGCACTTCGAGACATCATGGACATCACAAGAACCATAGACACCACCGCCATGGAAGAAACAAAAAGCCACTTGTGATTGGGATTATAGTTGCAGCAGTGGCTGTAGCACTTGGCAGCGCATCTGTTGTAAATCAGCTGAACAGGCGAAAAAATTATCACGTCACCGGTACAAATTCAGTTGACGTGGGTGCCGGATATCGTTATACTGAGTACAACGGTAAAAAATATCAGTATAATAACCGTGTAACTACACTTCTCTATGCCGGTCTAGACTCATTTGATGAGTTAAAACAGACAGCCACCTATGGTGACAAAGCCAGAGCGGACAGCATTATGCTGATTGTGCTTGATGAGGTAAGCAAGAAAATGTCTGTTGTCGCGATCAACCGTGATACGATGACAGAGGTTCACCGCTTTAGCCGAAATGGCGATGATTTAGGTGTCTATGTGACGCACCTTGGTTATGCCTACACGAACGGAGATGGCGGTGAGGCTAGCTGTGAGAATTTAAAGACAGCTGTCAGCACTTTATTTAACAATCTTCCGATTGATGGATATATGGTATCAAACCAGACATCAATTGTGATGATAAATGATCTAGTTGGCGGTGTCACCGTTACGGTTCCAAACGATGACTTAGCTGCAAAATATCCAGAATTAACAACAGGCAATGTCGTGACACTGGATGAATCCAATGTCCGCGCCTATGTGCAGCAGCGAGATACGGCTGTTGATTTTAGTAATGAGGGACGTATTGAGAGACAAAAAAGCTTTGTCTTGTCCTTTATGGATGAGTTTGGAGCCATGGTAAAAGAGGATGCATCGTCTGTATGGGACAGTTTAGAAGCGTGCAGCGACTGGATGCAGACCGATATTACCAAAAACAAATATCTATCCCTGGCAGATGCATTTAGCAACACGAACCTAACACCGGACAGCTATTATATACTTGAGGGCGAGGATCAGCTTGGTGAGCTTCATGATGAGTTTTATTATGATGAGGATGCACTTCAGGAATTGATAATAAAACTTTTCTATCGCGAAATATAAAAAGGCGAAGAAAAGAAAAATTAATTTATTAATTTGAAACCCACCATAGTGGGCGTACCACTAGTGTTAATAAAGCAATAGTGAGGAAGGAGAAAACTATGAAAAAACTGACTGCAGGTTTCTGCGCAATCGCATTGGCTGCTGTTCCAACCGCACAGGCTATGGCTGCCCCGAGTATCGGAACATCTGGCCCGAAGGATCCAGTAGTGGAAGAGGGAACACTTGACCTGAAAGATGGCGCAAAGCTCGTTATTAAGGAAGTTACCCCAGATCTGTATAAGGATAATGAGGTAGCAGATGTTGTTGAGAATTTCAATGATGAAGAGAAACTGACTTCTGTTGTGGAGGTAAACAACAGCTTGCAGCTGAAGCTTTCCGATGCACAGGCAGACGCACCAGATCTGGCAGAGGGTGAGACCATTGTTGTTAAAGATCAGGGACGCGTTGAGTATGAGAATAAGGATGTTGAGACTGCTGTAAAGGCATTCAACGAGAAGTTTAGTACATTTGAGATTCACATTAGCAAAGATGGAGAAGAGAAGACATACGTATCTACAGCTAAGTCACTTGCTGATTTTGTAAAGGATTTAAAGGAAGCGCTGGCAGATGCAGGTGTTGAGGCTGAGACAGAAGCTGAGTCTGAGAGTGAAGTTGAGACAGAAGCAGAAACTGAGACTGAAACTGAGGCAGTAAGCGAAACTGAAGCAGTAAGCGAAGCTGAGACTGACGCAGAAGATGCAGAGGAAGAGACTGCTGTAACAAACAATGGTACTGAGATAAACTTAAATGATTACAAGGCAATGTTTGCAATGGCAGATATGCTTGTTGATGATTCTAAGGCACTTCAGATTAAGGAGACTGGTGAGTTTAAGCTGACCATGACCATTGATGCACTGAAGGATATGAATGCAGAAGATCTTTTGTTTGTCACCACAAACCCAGATGACGGAACCATTTCCTTTATCGAGCCGGATGAGTTTGACGCTGAGACTGGAACAATCACTGGCACCTTCAACCATGTAGGACCGTTTACCATTGCTACAAAGGGTGAATTTGAGGTACAGCCGCAGGTTACAAATAAGGACAACGTAATTCTGCCGCAGCAGTACGAGGCACTGACTTCCTTTGTTGATCTGGCAATCGAGGATCTGGATGCAATTTCCTACGATATGGATGGACACGTACAGGTTAAGTTTACTTGTGAGCTGACTGTTGGTATGGACGAGGAAGATCTTGCCCTTATGACCATCGATCAGGAAACAAAGGAAATGAAGTATCTTGAGCTTGATAAGTTCGACGAGAAGACTGGTGAGATCACTGTTACCTTCGAGAACCTTGGACCGTTTGTTGTTATGACAAAGGTTATCCCGGATGAGGATATCACTGTTGTAGACGAGGAAGAGGAAACTTCTGAGGAAGCAACCGAGGCTGAGACATCTGAGGCTGCAACTGAGGAAGCAACCGAAGAAGAGACATCCGCAGCAGCTAAGGAGAGCAAGTAATTTGACTGACAAAGGAGTTTTGTGATGGCAGGCAACAGACGACGTAGGCAGGATAATTCAGGTGTGCATGCGTTTGTGTATGTACTGGTTGTACTGGTACTGCTTTGCGGTATGGGCTACCTGTTTTACTACTCCCGTTCACAGGCAAAGGAACGTCAGGAGTACATAAGAGAGTTAGAAAGTAAGGAAGCGGCAACAAAGGATGTGGTGCAGGTAACTGTGCCAGCAGAGCCAGAGAGTGAGACAATAAGCGAGGCAGAAAGCAGTATGCCAGAGGCTCAGATCGAAACTCAGACAGAAACTCAGACCGAGATTGAGTCTGAATCTGAGACTGAAAGTCATCTGGAAAGTGAGTCAGAGACTACGAGCGAGACAGAGTCACAAAGTATTGTAACAGAGTCAGCTAAAAGTACAGAAGCAGATTTGTTTTCTGCAGATAACCCACGAATTATTGTGTTAAATGGAACTGGAAAAGCCGGTGTTGCTGCTTACTGGAAGCGTTTCCTTCAGGGAAAGGGCTTCACAAACGTTGTAATGGCAGATTATAAGGGAGAGATTAGTGATCACACTGTTGTTTACGTGACAGCAGGTGGAAATGCACCGGAAGGTGTATATGACCTTTTCCCAAATGCAGAATACCGTGAGGAAGGACTTGATAGTGCCGACCCTAATGCCGATACAAACGTGAAGATACCAGACAGCCAGAAGAAATTTGATTTCTATGATGTGTGGATTTTAGTCGGAAAAGACGACGCACTGCATGATTAAGACAAGATAAGAGAAAGACCGCAGAAGCTGTGTGAAAGCATGGTGAAAGCGGTCTTTTAATTTTGAGCTAGTGACAATGACTGACACCGAACAGCAAAAAAAGTTTACTTTTGACAAATATGGCACTTGACTTGATCTTGTAAATGTAGGATTATATTATATAAACCGATATAGTAAATATGACGGACTTTCGATGAAGACAGCCGCAGAATCTCCCTAGAGAAAAAATTTTCGGGGGGAGCTGCGGCTGTATAAGGGAGGGCAAAAAGAAGAAATGTACAGAAAAGAATCTGAAGGTTGGTTCAAACACACCGATTTTATCCTGATTGACATGATCTGCCTGCAGATAGCGTTTTATCTCGCATATCTGATTAAGGGACTGGGTATAAATCCCTACAATGATCTTGTTTACCGCAATATGGCAATTGTGTTAGAGCTTGCTGATCTTGTCACGATGTTTATGCTTGATATGCTGCATCATGTAACTCAGAGAGGTCGCTACAGGGAGCTGATTGCAACAGTTGGAAATGTGGCTGCGGTTGGTCTTTTGGGAAGTGCTTACCTGTTTGTCATGCAGGAGGGCGAATCTTACTCAAGAATGACATTTGGCATTACTCTTGTATTATATTTTATATTATCCTACACTACAAGATTAGCTTGGAAACGCGTATTAGCAAGCGGCAAGTGGGATAGAAATCGCAGATCACTGCTGATTGTGACAACAAAGGCAGAGGCAAAAGAGGTTGTTGAGACAGTTAAGTTAAATAATTATGGAAAGTTCTTAATTAGCGGCTTAGTTATTGTTGATAAAGATATGGCTGGTCAGAGCATTGCCGGTGTGAATGTGATTGCAAACAGCAAAGACGCTCCGATGTATGTGTGCCAGCAGTGGATAGATGAGGTGCTTATCGTTGTTCCAGATAATAAGCCATATCCAGAGGAGCTTATTAAAAAGCTGGAAGAAACTGGCGTAACGATGCATCTTAGACTGTCAAAGATTGCAGCAGTGGAGGATCGTCCTCAATTTGTGGAAAAGATTGGTTCCTACACAGTGCTTACAACCAGTTTAAACTATGCATCACCAAAACAGCTTTTATTTAAGCGTGTAATGGATATTGCAGGCGGACTTGTTGGATGTCTGCTTACAGTTATCATTTTCATATTTGTAGCTCCGGTTATTTATATCAGCTCTCCGGGACCGATATTCTTCTCTCAGGAGCGTATAGGAAAGAATGGAAAGAAGTTTAAGATCTATAAGTTCCGCAGTATGTACATGGATGCAGAAGCAAGAAAAGCTGAGCTGATGAAGCAAAACCGTGTAGCAGACGGAAAGATGTTTAAGCTTGATTTCGATCCGCGAGTTATAGGAAATAAGATCCTGCCAGATGGAACAAAGAAAACTGGTGTTGGTAATTTCATTAGAGTAACGAGTCTTGATGAGTTTCCACAGTTTTTTAATGTACTTAAAGGTGATATGAGTCTTGTGGGAACACGACCACCGCTTCCGGGAGAGGTTTCTGAGTATGAGATTCATCACCGTGCTAGACTTGCAATCAAGCCAGGTATCACCGGCATGTGGCAGGTCAGCGGCAGAAGTGATATCACGGACTTTGAGGAAGTCGTAAGACTTGATACAAAGTATATAAAGGAATGGACCCCTGCACTTGATATCAAGATCTTGTTTAAGACAGTGAAGACTGTTCTTGGCAAGGAAGGATCAATGTAAGGGAAAATAAAAAGACTTGGTGAAAGGAAAATCGTCGCATTGTCGCGTTTTCCATAGCCAATGACAGAGTAGCGCTTAGACAGCCCACATGAATGAAGGTGGGATGGCGAAGCGCTACTCTGTGACAAAGTGTAGTATTAGTGAGTGATGAAAATAATGAGGAGTTTAGAGAATGAAGAAAGGTACTAAAGGAAAAGGGCAAGAGAAAATAGTATATAAGAGAACTGTAGATAAGGCTCAGATCCCGACATGCAATATTTTAGGCGTAAACATTGCGGCGATTAACATGGAATGGTTAGTGGAGTACCTTGATAAAAATCTTTCAGACATAAAGGGAGATTATATTTGTGTCTCTAATGTACATACAACAGTGACAAGCTATGAGGATGCATCATATTGTGCAGTCCAGAATGGCGGATTAATGGCAATTCCAGATGGCGGTCCTCTTTCTACTGTTGGACGTAGACGTGGCTGTAAAAACATGGCGCGAACTACTGGTCCAAGTTTAATGGGAGAAATTTTTAAAATTTCTGCAAAGAAAGGGTATCGTCATTATTTTTATGGAAGTAAGGAAGAAACTCTTGAACTGCTTGAGAAAAAACTGAAAGAACACTATCCAGGAATTGAAATTGCTGGAATGTACAGTCCTCCGTTTAGACCATTAACGGAAGAGGAAGATAGAGCAATCGTAGAGAGAATCAACGAAACCAAGCCGGACTTTGTATGGGTCGGACTTGGAGCACCAAAACAGGAAAAGTGGATGGCAGCGCATCAGGGAAAAATTGATGGATTGATGCTAGGTGTTGGAGCCGGATTTGACTATTATGCAGAGAATATTAAGCGTGCTCCGATGTGGATGCAGAAACATAATCTGGAATGGGTGTATCGCTTAGTACAAGATCCGAAGAGACTGTTTAAGAGATACTGGAGTACTAATACGAAGTTTATTTGGAATGCAATGATAAGGGGAAAGTAAATATGAAAAGAGTATGTATGGTTGTTCCAAATAGAATGGTAAAAGGTGGAATAGCTGCAGTCGTAAATGGATATAGAGGATCACAACTAGAGAAGGACTATGAAATAACTTATGTAGAGTCATATAAAGATGGAAGCAAATTTGATAAGCTTTTAAAAGGTATTTGCGGATATTTTCATTTTGCATATGTGCTTATGTTTCACAAGCCGGATGTAGTTCATATTCATTCTTCTTTTGGACCATCATTTTATAGAAAGATGCCATTTATTTATATGGCGTCTTGGCGCAAAATTCCGATTGTTAATCACATACATGGCGCCGACTTTGACGAATTCTATGTAAACGCACCAGAAGAAAAAAAAGACAAGATTAAAAAAGTATATAGTAAATGTAACGTGTTAATTGCTCTTTCTGAGGAATGGAAAGAACGACTGAGCCAGATTGTTCCGGAAGATAGAATTGAAATAATTGAAAACTATAGCGTCCTTCATGAAGATGCTTTAGAAGGAAGGATGCAGAGGAATTGTAATAATACAGTTCTGTTTCTTGGTGAATTAGGAAAAAGAAAAGGTTGTTATGATATTCCAGAGGTTATAGCGCAGGTAAGAAAAAGCATACCGGATGTGAAGTTTATCTTAGCTGGAGCAGGAAGCGAAGCCGATGAGAATGCAATCAAGAAATTGATTGATGAAAAAGGGGTATCCGATAATGTGGAATTCCCTGGATGGGTTCGTGGTGATACGAAGGATAAACTGCTTAGGAAAGCAGATGTATTTTTTTTACCATCTTATAACGAGGGAATGCCGATGTCAGTGCTAGATGCAATGGGGTATGGTCTTCCAGTTGTAAGTACAAATGTGGGTGGAATCCCTAAGATTGTGCATGATGGAGAGAATGGTTACTGTTGTGATCCAGGTAATGTTAATCGATTTGCGAAAGGAATTACGAAGATACTTCTAGATGGAAAAGAAAGAAAATCATTCGGGGAGGCTTCTTGGAAAATCGTAAAAGAGGGATATTCATTAGAAGCACACTTAAATCGAATTGAACAAGCTTATGAGCAAGTCTTGTTAATGGATGTATAAGAGGAAAAGTATATGAAAATTGGTATTTGTACATGTTATGACAATCATAATTATGGCAGCATGTTGCAAGCTTATGCAACATATGTGAAATTTGTGGAATTGGGCTATGACTGTGAGTTTTTGTGCTATAGAAAAAAACTTAATACGATTCAAAAAATCAAGTGGTTACCCAGATTGTTGAATAAGTATCTTATGAAGGAAAAATTTCGCCTGATTGAAAAAAAGATTCAATTAAAGAAACATCCTGATATTAAGATGAAAGATGCGATTCGTCAAAGAGCATTTGATAGATTTCTGGAGAATTTTTTGAAAGATAAAGTATCAGCTCCATATATTGGTTTTGAAGCACTTAGGGCAGGAAGTAAAAACTATGATGTTGTAGTTGCCGGTGGCGATCAGCTGTGGATTCCAGCTGGATTGCCAACAAATTTTTTCAATTTGATGTTTGCTGATGAAAAAGTAAAACGTGTTTCATATTCAACTAGCTTTGGTGTTACAGAGGTGCCTTTTTATCAGAAAAGAAGAACAATCGAATATTTAAATAGAATAGAGATGCTTGGAGTTCGCGAGAAAAGCGGTGCGGAACTCATTGAGCGATTAACAGGAAGAAAAGCCGTAGTCGTTCTAGATCCAACTTTATTACTGAATAAAGAAGAATGGGCACAAGCAATTCCTGTAAAACCTGTATTAGAAAATGATTATATCTTTTGTTATTTTTTAGGAGCAAATTCCGAGCATCGAAAGGTTGCGGAAGAACTATCTAAGAAAACAGGTATTCCTCTTTATGATATGCCGCATATAGATGAATTTGTTCCGTACGATCTGCAATTTAATGCGGAACACTTGTATGATATAGATTCAGAGCAGTTTGTGAATTTAATTCGCTATGCAAAATATATATGTACCGACTCGTTCCATTGTACTGTTTTTTCAATATTGCATCATAAGCAATTTTTAGCATTTGACCGTTATAGTGATCCTTTAATGATGTCACGTAATTCAAGAATAGCTAATCTTTGTGACATAACTGGACTGTCATCTAGAAGATATACTGGTGATGTGTTGGAGCAAATGAAAAAGCCTATAGATTATGACAGAGTCGATGAAAGATTGGAAAAAGAAAAAGCCATATCGGTTGCTTATATTAGAGAGGCGCTTGGGAAGAATGATTGAAATCAATGATAAGGTGAATTGTAGCGGATGTACAGCCTGCTATGCTGTTTGCCCGCAGAGTGCAATTGAAATGAAGCTTGATGAAGAAGGGTTTAAATATCCCCGGGTAGATAAAAATAGGTGCGTAGAATGTGGGTTATGTAATAGTGTATGTCCTATATTAAATAAAAGAAAAATAGGAGAAGAAACCACATCTGGTTATATTGTACAGAATAAGAATGACTCCATTAGATTGAAAAGTACATCAGGGGCGGCTGTAAATGCAATTGCAGAATATGTTATTTCATGCGGTGGAGTCGTATTTGGCTGCGAGTTTTCGGATGATAGAGTTTGCAGACATACAATGGCGACAGATATAAGTGATCTGGGGAAATTTCAAGGTTCAAAGTATGTTCAGAGCGAACTGGGAGATTGCTTTAAAAGTATAAAAGAACAGTTAGATGCAGATAAAAAAGTACTTTTTATAGGTATGCCCTGTCAGGTAGCTGGCCTTGAATCTTATATTAAAAGAAATAAAGAAAATTTATATTTAATAGACTTAGCTTGCCATGGAGTTCCTTCACCAGGAGTGTTCAAAGATTTTATTCAGTTTTTAGAGCATAAGTATAAAGGTAAAATTTCCAATTTTGTTTTTAGAGATAAAACATATGGGTATTCAGCAACCAATATTAAAGTCTATTTTGCCAATGGAAAGACAATTGATTGTAGAAATGATATAAAAACTTTTACAAGGCTTATGTTCAAGGGAATTACATTGCGACCATCGTGTTATGAATGTGCTTTTAAAACAAAACATCGTGTAAGCGATATAACCATATTTGATTGCGCATTGGTAGGTTCTTATAATAAAGATATGGATGATGATATAGGAACAACTAGTATCTTATGTCATAGTGATAAAGGTAAAAAACTATTAGAGCAACCTGATGTAATAGATAAGATGAGAATAAAATCAGTTGATAGCGAAGAGTTGATTTTAACAGAGGGTTCCATGCTTATTGCGTCGGCAAAGAAAAGTGAAAATCGGGAAGCATTTTTTCATGATAGAGAGTTAATGACATACGAACAATTAACAAATAAATATGCACCGATTACATTAAAAATGATTATTGGAGATATTGTTAAAAGATCTCTTCGTTATACTGGCCCAATAGGAAAAGCAGTAATTTTATATAATAAAAAGAAAAGCATAGAGAAGTATCAAAGAGAATTTATGGGAAGGAGTGGTGAGAATGAAACAGCAGATTAATGGCAATAATCCAATTCGAGTATTGCATATGGCTCCTATTCGCATGGGCGGTATAACAGAACTCGTTCTCACATTGTCCGAAAAAATTGATTCTGAAAAGGTTCAGTTTGATTATTTAACATTTGAAGATACTTTTGATCAGGCCTCTAAAAGGGCAAAAGAAGCACATAGTACCATTTATCGAGTGGATTTACAAACTGTTAAAAATCCGATTGTTAGAGGCTTGAAGAAATTTTTCGGTATTATTAAATTAGTTCATTCTGAGCAGATTAAAATAATACATATAAATTCGTCCACACCATATGAAGTATTGGTTGCATTTGCTGCAAAAATCGGAGGTGCAAAAAAAATAATTTATCACTCTCATAATAGTAGCTACTATCCTGGCCAGAAACTCGTAAAATTATCAGAAGTATTCAAGTGGTTTATGCCTTTTGTGATTACAGATTATTTAGCATGCTCAGATGCAGCAGCAAGGTTCATGTTTCCGAAGAAAATCGTTGACGCGGAAAATTATACCGTTATCAAGAATGGCGTAGATTATGATAAACACAGTTTTAAGCCCGAAGTTCGCACTGAATTACGAAAAAAATTTGGATTAGAGAATAATTTTGTTTTGGGCCATGTGGGAAGGTTTAATGTACAGAAAAATCATGAATTTCTGATTGATATCTTTTATGAAGTCTATAAGCATGATAATAGTGCAAGATTGTTTTTGGTTGGCATTGGAGAAACAGAAAATCAAATAAAAGAAAAAGTAAAGCGATTAGGAATAGAGGAAGTTGTTATTTTTCATGGTCTATCAAATGAAGTAAATCGGCTTTGGAATATGTTAGACGTTTTTGTAATGCCTTCTCTATATGAGGGATTACCAGTTGCAGGAGTTGAAGCACAGGCAAATGGATTGCCTTTGATCGTGTCTAATACTATAACGCAAGAGTTAAAAATAACAGATGCTGTAGAATATATAGGTTTAGATGAGAAAACATCCAAGTGGTACGAAGTAATTGAAAGGTATAACGGATACAAACGAAAGAATACACGTATGGAAATTACGAATGCGGGGTTCAATATTGATGATACAGCAATACGGCTAGAGAGGATATATCTATCTTAAAAGAAGAAAGTATTGGTAAGTTTTTTCAATGAAATAATTCTGCAAAAAAATATTCGAGTTAAGTGAAAATGAAATAGAACTACTTCTGAAAAACGTAGGAGGAAATATGAAAATTATTGCATTTTATTTGCCTCAATTTCATGACATTCCAGAGAATGATGAATGGTGGGGAAAGGGATTTACTGAATGGGTTAACGTTAAAAAAGCACAACCTTTATATAAAGGACATGAACAACCACGAATTCCAATGAATGAAAATTATTATAATTTATTGGATGATAATGTTAAAATCTGGCAAGCCAATATTGCTAAAGAATATGGCATATACGGATTTTGTTATTATCATTATTGGTTTGGAGGAAAATTGCTTTTGGAAAAACCGATGGAGCAAATGCTTAAAAATCCCAAAGTTGATATACCGTTTTGTATTAGTTGGGCCAATGAACCGTGGACAAAAGCTTGGGTAAATGAAAGTAAGGTACTGATACCTCAGTTTTATGGCGGAAAGAAGGAATGGAAAGAACATTTTGATTATTTGCTCCCATTTTTCAAAGATAATAGGTATATTAAAGAAGATAATAAACCGTTATTTATTATATATAGGGCAGAGGTCATTGATTGCCTGAATGACATGCTTGATTATTGGACAGAGTTGGCACAACAAAATGGTTTTTCTGGGATGAAATATGCTTATCAGAATTTAACTTTTGATCTTATGCCAAATAAGGATGATAGTAGATTTGATTATAATATTGAATTTCAACCTAGTTATGCGTGGAATGATTTGAACAATAAATCAGCAGTACAGAAATCTAAATTGTGGAATTTTTTGAGAAGTGTTAAAAGACGGATTTATGCTGAAACCGAAAAGAGATTAGGTTTTGATTTGCAGAGATATTTCAACCATAAAGGGAAAGAAAAAAATGCGTCTGTTCTTAAAACCGATTATGATGAAGCATGGAAGGCAATTTTAGAGCATATTCCAGAAAATGAAAAAAATATACCGGGTGCCTTTGTAGGATGGGATAATACACCTAGAAAAGGACATAGAGGGCAGGTATATATTGGAGACACGCCTGAAAAGTTAAACAAATATATGAGTAAGCAGATTCAACGTGCAAAATCAATATACAAAAAAGATATGATTTTTATGTATGCTTGGAATGAATGGGCTGAAGGTGGATATTTAGAGCCTGATGAAAGAACTGGATACAAGAATTTAGAGGCTATTCGGGATGCTTTGAAGGCGAATAATGAATTTCCATGGTAAGTTCAGGACAGCATATTAGAAAAGGCTAGAAAGGTTAGTAGACAAGATGAAACTTAACATCCGAAATACTATAATATTTTTGATGTTTGGTATTTATCCCATTATTCCACAATATTTTGGAATAATGGGAATAAGTGCTTTTAAACTTATGTGTTTAGGGATTGTGCTATTTGCATATGCGTTTTTTGGGATTTCAAAATCAGTTGCTACTTCGTGTAGAAATATTCAGATTGCTTTCGGAATTTGGCTTATTATTATGTTTACAAACGCAATACTTTTTAAAGGTATTGTTGAATATTTTTATGAAGTATTATGTTATTATTTGGTAGGGTTTGTGATAATTAAATGTCTGAATACCAGAAAGCGGTTTCTCTGTGCAGTTGATTTATTAATTATAGGAGCAGTAGTTGCTTCAATAATTGGTATTGTGGAAAGTATAACGGGATTTAACTGTTTTCACTTGCTTAATACTCTGGGGGCGCAGATTATATTACAACCCTTAAGATTTGGTTTTAGACGAATTATTTCTTTTACATATCAAACCATATCATTTTGTAATTATTGTATGTTTGCATTGGGACTTATAGTTTATCGTATTGGTGTTTGTGACAAAGAAAATGATAGAAAACAAAAATATTGTATAGCATACTGCATTGTTTTTGTTGCTGCATTATTAACACTTTCAAGATCAATATTAATATGTATCATAATAAGTCAGCTTATTTTTTTGTATTTATGTGGCTATAAAGTTTTATTAAAGAAAATATTAATTATTACCTCAGTGGGTATTTTAGCGGTAATTATTTGTTCAATTGTTCTTCCAGAAATTTTAAATATATTACAGAATGTTGCATATATGTTACTTGCAGTGTTTGATGATAATTATGTAGCAATGCTAGGAAATGTTGATGGAACAGGAAGTGGGGATAGGAAAGAATTATTGAAATGGGTTTGGGAGTCGATAGATAATAAATGGATTGGAATGGGAGGCAGTGCGGAGTTCGCTTATTCACTTACAGAACATTCTGGAATTTATTCATATATTAGAACCAAAACAAGTATTGAAAATCAGTATTTGAATTTATTATATCATTATGGAATTATTGGATTGATTTCGATGATATGGGTTTATATACAGTTGTTTGCAAAATCAGTAATTCAAGCCGTAAAAAGTCCTTCAGAGTGGGAAGGACGCATATCCTTTCCAAAGATGTTAGCAGTAATTTTGGGCACGTATTATATATCCTTTTTTGGTGTTCATCAAATTGATGAAAAAAGAATTTTTTTCTGTTTGATATTTTTATTGATAGCATATTGTAATAATAAAGCATATTTAACAGCATATGAATAATAGTAAAGGGGTAGAACTTAATGATTATTGGATTATTTGGATTTGATTTTATTAGTTCAAATAAAGGATGTGAAGCTTTAACTTATACGTTTCTTTCTATGATGGAAAGAATATGTGATGAGAAAAAACTTTATGTATATAATTTTACATATAATAAAACTTTAGGAAGGATTCCTGAACAATTTCCAGAAATAGAATTTAAGCAGTGTAATATTAATTTAAAGAATCCTAGATATTGGAAAAATGCATTTAAACTTTTAAAAACATGTGATGTATTTTTTGATGCAACATTTGGAGATGGATTTTCTGATATATATGGAAAAAAATGGAATATAAAAACGGATTTAATAAAACAAATGGTCATTTGGAGTGGGACTCCTCTAGTATTGGTGCCTCAGACATACGGTCCTTATAACAATCTGGTACTAAAAAAATGGGCAATGAGACTGATTAGAAAGGCAGATTTAGTATATTCTCGTGATAATTTATCAGCAAAAGTTATCAAAGAACAAAGTGGTGTGGAAATAAAGGTTGGTTCAGATATGGCTTTTAAACTTCCGTACGATAGAACCAAATATAAAATCGATAATGAAAGAATAAATATTGGAATAAACGTATCATCCTTGCTATGGGATAGCCAGTGGGCTAAAGAAAATCATTTTGGTCTTACAGTTGATTATAAACAATATCATATAAGAATTTTGGAATGGTTAATAGAACAGTCAAAATATAAAATTCATATCATTCCACATGTGATAGATCTTGAACAGCCAGATGCTAGAGAAAATGATTATCGTGTATGTTTGCAACTGAAGAAAAAATATGGTGATAAAATTGAGATTGCACCACCGTTTAATACGCCGATTGAGGCAAAGAGTTATATTGCTAACATGGATGTTTTTATTGGTTCAAGAATGCATGCAACGATAGGTGCAATTTCGTCAGGGGTTGCAACAATTCCTTTTTCATATAGTAGAAAGTTTGAAGGTCTATTTGGAAATCTTGAGTATCCATATGTTATTTCAGCTCGGAATTTTTCTTTGGAAGAAGCATTAGAAAAAAGTAAATCATGGATTCAAAACTATGAAATATTAAAGGGGTGTGGACAAAAGTCAGTGGCGGAATCGTATGCAAAGTTAGAATTGCTTGAAAATGATATTAGGTGTCTTTTGGAGAAAAGAAAATGATAGGTGTTATAAGAAAATTTAAAACGGCATCTCCGGCAGTTAAAGCATCTATGGCATTATTATTTGCAAATTTGATTTTAAAAGGGATTTCCTTAATAAGTGGACCTATATTTACGAGAGTTATGTCAGCTGATCAATATGGGATAGTTTCAACATTTCAATCTTGGCAGAGTCTGCTGACAGTAATCGTAACATTAAATTTATCGCAAGGTGTGTTTAATAATGGAATGTTGGAGTTTAAGGAAAATAGAGATCAATTTCAATTTGCATTAGTTGTTATAACGGCTGTTTGTACAGGTTTGTTTTTTTTGATTTTTGAGATATTTAAAACGCCATTATTAAATATGTTTGAAATACCTCCGGTTATGGTGTATGTAATGGCTTTATATTTTTTGTTTGTTCCAGCATATCAATTTTGGAGTGGGAGACAACGGTATGAATATAAATATAAAGCATTATCAATTATTACTGTATGTATCGGATTATTTTCATTACTTCTTGGAGTCCTGTTTGTTCTTAATGCATCTTCAGAAAATGAAGCAATCGCACGAGTATGTGCCATGGAAGGGGTAAATATCGTAGTCGGAATTTTCTTTTTTATGATAATTGCGATGAAAGCTAAATTTCAATTAAGAATAGACTATTGTATCTATGCTTTAAAGTTTAATATACCACTTATACCACATTATATGTCAATGTACATATTAGCAAGTTCTGACAGAATCATGATAACAAAAATGATAGATACAACATCTACAGCTATTTATTCAGTAGCATATACGGTTGCCTCTGTCATTCAAATTCTTTGGACGTCAATTGAGGCATCATTGTCACCTTGGATTTATGAACGCTTAGATGTTCAAGATGAGGAGAGTGTAAGAAAAACTAGTGGTCAGATAATGCTTACTTTTGCTGTATTTTGCCTGGGATGTACATTATTTGCTCCGGAAATAATGACAATACTGGCTCCTGATTCTTATAAAGCGGGCATTTACGCGATACCAGCGATTGCAGGAGGAGTTTATTTTACAGCAGTATATTCATTATATATGCGAATAGAGTTATTTTATAAAAAGACAACATTTGCTACGGTAGCATCAACGATTGCAGCAGTATCAAATATTATTCTGAACTATATATTTATTAAATTGTTTGGATTTGTGGCAGCCGGATATACGACAATGGTATGTTATGCATTGTTAGCATTACTTCATTATATAAATGTCAAAAAGAAAAAATATGATGATGCAATTGATAATAAAAAAATATTGGCGATTTCAATAGTTGTCATAGTTGTTTCTATATTGATTTCTATACTCTATTCACATAGATTATTAAGGTACAGTTTTATTCTTATTATTTCTTTGGCAGCATTTATTAAGAGAAAAGCAATAATAGTTGTGTTGAGAAAAAGTTGAATGTATGTTAATTCTGCGTTGTCTGACAATAAGTGTATATGTCGAAAAGACTTATTTAAAGTATATATAAATGATAAAAAATGACATTTAGAAAGTGAAAGTTAGATATGAAAGAGCTGAGTAAATACATAAATACATATTGTACCGGGTGTGGTCTGTGTCATTCAGTACAAGGAACAGAATTAAAAATGATAGAGGGTGGTTTTCCTAATGTCGATGTAAAAAAAGGAGAATCGTTAGAATTTTATCATTCTGTTTGTCCTGTTTTTTATTATAAAGGCGAGCAGAAGAATGATATATGGGGAAATATAGAAAAAGCTTTGATAGGTTATTCATCTAATAAAAAAATTAGATTTAAAGCGGCTTCAGGAGGAGCATTAACTGAAATATGTTGTTATTTATTAGAAAATAAAAAAGTCGATGCAATAATTCATACAACGTATGACCCGGATGATCAGACTAAAACGATTAGTTGCGTTAGTACTACAGTTGAAGAGGTGATAAGCAGATGTGGTTCAAGATATGGAATATCTGTACCACTCAAAGATATTTTACAGATAGTACAAAGTGACAAAAAGTATGCATTCGTTGGAAAACCGTGTGATGTAATGGCACTTAGAAGATATTTAAATAAAAATGAGAAATTGACAAAAAATATTATTTATTTGTTATCTTTTTTTTGTGCAGGGGAGCCTAGTGTTAATGCACAGGATGAACTTTTGAAAAAAATGGGAACTTCTAGGCAGGGATGTGATACGCTAGTATATCGAGGAAACGGATGGCCTGGTTTTACAACGGTTAATACCAAAGATGGTCGCGAACTCAAGATGGAATATAAAGTAGCGTGGGGTCAATATTTAGGACGAGATATAAGATATATTTGTAGATTTTGCATGGATGGAACAGGAGAACTGGCTGATATTGTATGTGCTGATTTTTGGCAGTTAGATAATAATAATCACCCAGATTTTTCAGAACATGAGGGTCGAAATATTATAATTGCAAGAAATGAGCTTGGAAAACAATTATTGGATGCGACTGTTAAAAGTGGAAGAATTAACGTTGAAGAGGATTTTACTACTAAAATTGACTCGGAATTTTATTTATATCAACCAGCGCAATTAAAACGGAAAGGTACAATGAAAACTACCATAACTGCAATGAAATTATGTGGACGTGATACACCGAAATATAGTAAGAGCTTTCTTAATAAATACGCTTCACATGTTGATTTAAAAGTAAAATTCGATTTTTTTATTGGTATTATTAAAAGAGTAATAAAAGGAAGGTTATGAGTATATGAAAGGCATTATTTTAGCAGGAGGTTCAGGCACACGCCTGTACCCGTTAACAAAAGTAACAAGTAAACAGCTCTTGCCAATCTACGACAAACCGATGATTTATTATCCGATGTCCGTTCTGATGAACGCTGGTATCCGCGATATTTTGATTATTTCCACACCGCAGGATACTCCTCGTTTCGAGAATCTGCTGGGGGATGGACACCAGTTTGGTGTGAATCTGACCTATGCGGTTCAGCCGTCTCCGGATGGACTGGCACAGGCCTTTATCATTGGTGCCGACTTTATCGGTGACGATTCTGTGGCTATGGTGCTGGGCGACAACATCTTTGCGGGTCATGGTCTGAAGAAGCGCCTGCATGCAGCAGTCCAGAATGCAGAAAACGGCAAGGGTGCAACGGTGTTTGGCTACTATGTGGACGATCCAGAGCGTTTTGGTATCGTTGAGTTCGATAAGAACGGTAAGGCCATTTCTATCGAGGAGAAGCCAGAACATCCGAAGAGTAACTACTGCGTGACTGGCCTGTATTTCTATGATAGCCGTGTGGTCGAGTTTGCTAAAAACCTGAAACCTTCTGCGCGTGGCGAGCTAGAAATCACTGATCTGAACCGTATTTATCTGGAAGACGGCACCCTGAATGTAGAACTGCTGGGTCAGGGCTTCACTTGGCTGGATACAGGTACACATGAGAGCCTGGTGGATGCCACCAACTTCGTAAAGACTGTCGAGCAGCATCAGCATCGTAAGATTGCTTGCCTGGAAGAAATCGCATATCTGAACGGATGGATCAGCAAGGATGAGCTGATGGAAGTCTATGAGGTCATGAAGAAGAATCAGTACGGACAGTATCTGAAGGACGTCATGGACGGCAAGTATAAGGAACATCTGTATTAATTAGAAAACGAGAATAAGATACATAGATAAGTGTAGAGGAGAATAAATCATGAATATTATTGTTACCGGCGGCGCTGGTTTTATTGGTAGTAACTTTGTGTTTCACATGTTGAAGAAGTATCCGGATTACCGAATCATCTGTCTGGACAAGCTGACCTACGCAGGCAATCTGTCCACACTGGCACCTGTTATGGATAACCCGAATTTCCGCTTTGTGAAGGCAGATATCTGCGACCGCGAAGCAGTGGATAAACTGTTTGAAGAAGAACATCCGGACATCGTGGTCAACTTTGCGGCAGAATCTCATGTTGACCGTTCCATCGAAGATCCGGGTATCTTCCTCCAGACTAATATCATCGGTACCAGTGTGCTGATGGATGCTTGCCGCAAGTACGGTATCCAGCGTTATCATCAGGTTTCTACCGATGAAGTTTACGGTGACCTGCCGCTGGATCGTCCTGATCTGTTCTTCACCGAGGAAACTCCGATCCACACCAGCTCTCCGTATAGCAGCTCCAAAGCAGCCGCTGACCTGCTGGTTCTGGCTTACCACCGTACCTACGGCCTGCCTGTGACCATTTCTCGTTGCTCTAACAACTATGGTCCGTATCACTTCCCGGAGAAGCTGATTCCGCTGATGATTGCTAATGCTCTGGCTGACAAGCCGCTGCCTGTTTACGGCGAGGGTCTGAACGTCCGTGACTGGCTGTATGTGGAAGATCACTGCAAGGCCATTGATCTGATTATCCACAAGGGTCGTGTTGGTGAAGTTTACAACGTCGGCGGTCACAACGAGAAGCAGAACATTGAAATCGTGAAGATTATCTGCAAGGAACTGGGCAAGCCGGAGAGCCTGATCACTCACGTTGGCGATCGTAAGGGCCATGATATGCGTTATGCTATTGATCCGACCAAGATCCACAATGAGCTGGGCTGGTTGCCGGAGACCAAGTTTGAGGACGGCATTAAAAAGACCATCCAGTGGTATCTCGATAATCGTGAGTGGTGGGAGACCATCATCAGCGGTGAGTATCAGAACTACTACGAGAAAATGTACAGCAACCGCTAAAAGCCAGAGGAGGAAAGAACATGAAGTTTTTTGTAACAGGCGTTGGCGGTCAGTTGGGCCATGATGTGATGAATGAGCTGCTGAAGCGCGGTCATGAAGGTGTTGGTTCTGATATTCATGAAAACTACAGTGGTGTTGCTGATGATTCTGCAGTGACGAAAGCTCCGTATATAGCACTGGATATTACTGATAAGGACGCTGTTGAAAAAGTAATTACAGAAGTAAATCCGGATGCCGTGATCCATTGTGCAGCATGGACTGCTGTGGATATGGCAGAGGATGACGATAAAGTCGAGAGGGTTCGTGCCATCAATGCAGGCGGCACGCAGAATATTGCAAATGTATGCAAGAAACTGGATTGTAAGATGACCTATATCAGCACGGACTATGTGTTTGATGGTCAGGGCACTGAGCCTTGGCAACCGGACTGCAAGGATTATAAGCCTTTGAATGTATACGGTCAGACAAAGCTGGAAGGTGAGTTGACAGTCAGCCAGACACTGGAGAAGTATTTCATCGTCCGCATTGCTTGGGTGTTTGGCCTGAATGGTAAGAATTTTATCAAGACCATGCTGAATGTCGGCAAGACACATGACACTGTCCGTGTGGTCAATGACCAGATCGGCACACCGACCTATACATATGATTTGGCTCGACTGCTCGTTGATATGAACGAAACCGAAAAATATGGTTATTATCATGCAACCAACGAGGGCGGCTATATCAGCTGGTACGATTTCACGAAGGAAATCTATCGTCAGGCTGGATATAAGACGGAAGTCCTGCCGGTGACCACGGCAGAGTATGGTCTGAGCAAGGCAGCTCGTCCTTTCAACAGTCGCTTAGATAAGAGCAAGCTGGTGGAAGCAGGATTTACCCCGCTTCCGACTTGGCAGGATGCACTGAGCCGTTACCTGAAAGAAATCGAGCAGTAATAGAGGAGATAGAAGAAATGGGACAGATTAAAGTTGAGAAAAATGTAGGTGGCATTGAGGGGCTTTGTGTTATTGAGCCTGCCGTGCACGGTGATGTCCGTGGCTATTTTATGGAAACCTACAACGAAAAAGATATGAAGGAAGCTGGCATCGACATTCATTTTGTACAGGATAATCAGTCCATGTCCACGAAGGGCGTGTTGCGCGGTTTGCATTTCCAGAAGCAGTATCCGCAGTGCAAGCTGGTACGCGCTGTGCGCGGAACTGTGTTTGATGTCGCTGTTGATCTTAGAAGCAATTCCGAAACTTATGGTAAGTGGTATGGTGTGACTTTGTCTGCTGAGAATAAGAAGCAGTTCCTCATTCCGGAAGGTTTTGCGCATGGATTCCTGGTTCTGAGTGATGAAGCAGAGTTTTGCTACAAAGTCAACGACTTCTGGCATCCGAACGATGAGGGCGGCATGGCTTGGAACGACCCGGAAATCGGCATTGAGTGGCCGGAGCTGAAGGGCGAATACAAGGGCAGTGCAAGCGCAGAGGGCTATACGCTGGAAGACGGTACGGCACTGAACCTGAGTGATAAAGACCAGAAGTGGCTTGGACTGAAGGATACCTTTAAATTTTAATAGCAAAAAAGTGCCAGACCCTTGGTACTAAACTGTAAACGCAAAATGAACAAAATATGACTAAAAAATCGAATGCTGTCGAAATAGTATCAGACTTCGGTAAAATAAAGCCGTGTGGATAGATTCACACGGTAGCTGCTCAAATCTTCACACACCTCTCCGTGGTGAGCAGCAGGCAACGATCTTATGGTCGGCTGAGATGTGAGAAAAACTGTAGATAAAAAGGAAAGACCTTAAAAAATAGATAGAGGGATATGAATGACAAAAAGATTAGATGAGGACTCCGTTCATCCTTCAGAAACAACCTATGATAAAGCCATAAAAAGAATGGAAGAACGCATTTTGAATAGTTCAACAATGCAGGTGGCTGCCAATGTTGCAGAACAAATAAGAGTACAACAGGCACCGCTTATTCAAGCATTGCAACCATTGCAAGATGCCATGCAACCATATCATAATTTGGTGGAACAAAATAGTTTGGGGCTTGCCGCTGCAACCGCATCTTTATCTTCTGTGGCGCAAACATTAGTTCCAGATGATGCCATGAGTTCTATGACAGGAACATTGAATGCTGTAGCTACGGCTATGCAGCCCTATCGAGATATAAATCCATTTAACTCAGATGTTCTTGCTGCATTGGAGGCGGCAACAATAACACCTGAATTGCGAGAGTTTCGGACACAGTTTGAAGGTAATGTTCAAGCAATGGGCAGCGGATTGTCTGCCATTTCTGATTATATAGGTGGATTGACATCACAGTGGGATAATGCGCTTGCTTTAAATGATGTGCTAGAGCGTAGTATTGCAGCACAGAATTTTGCTGTAGTAAGGATGCTGCCAAATTATGCTGACTTGGAATTGCCGCGAGGCAGTAAAAAAGTATTAAAGTCTTTGACCAAAACGACTGCCAAAAAGCTGTTGCAGTCTGATAAAATTTGGTTTGATCCGAAAGAAAAGGACTTTTACCATAAAGACTCTCCAGACGTTAAGTTATCAGCAGATCAGATTACTGTGGTAGAAAGCTCACTGGAACTGTTTGAAGAATTTTCGCTTGATAGCTTAGTATCTTTTGAAAGTAAACTGGAACAGAATTATGCATTTGCGTTACAACATCCGGTAGGTGCCAGGATATTTGAAATGCTTAAGAACTGGAATCATTTCATCAGTTTTGAGGACATTACATATTACCATGCAAGGATATTAGGCGAACATCAGCGTCCATATCATGATTCTGAGATGATGAAAGCACCTACAAATGTTTCAGCACACGGTCGCTATAATGAGGTAGGAAGAAGTTGCTATTATATCGCCGAAGATAAGGAAGGTGCATTAAAGGAAATCTATAAGCACAGTGTAGGAACAAAACCTCGTGTGCAAGTAATTGGGCTCAAAGCTGTAAAACCTGTTAAATTATTGGATTTGTCAGGAGAAGCAAGGAAAACAAATCGTTTCATTGAGCATATGAGATTTACCGTAGAAAACGAAACGGGTAAAACAGTACATGAATATCTACTTCCTAATTATGTTGCATCATGTTGCAAGGAACTAGGAATTGATGGAATCAGATATAGAAGTACTGAATATAACTGCTGTGTTCTTTGGAGGGATGACTATTTTGAATATGCAGAAGGTAGCAGAGAAGTAATACCAGAGTAAGGAGATCAGCACGTATATAGTCTAATTACCATGACTTTGGTGCCAGAGTCATGGTACTAAAAGTTAACAGAGTATATTGACAGAAGGGAGAAGATAACAGTGGAAGAAATCGTAGAGGGGGAGGTCAACAGGCACTGTTAACACTGTTAACAAATTTTACCATCTAAAGGGTAGAATTTAAAAGAATAGTATCTCCAATTTTGGCTATATTAAATATATAGGGCAATTTTCTGGAGGTAAAAATGAAAATAAATGGGGTAGTAGCTATGTTGAAGAAAAAATCACCGAAAATAGTTCAAATTAATGATATAATTCAATGGTATGAAAGTGGAGAATTAGAATTATCACCGAAATATCAGAGGAATAGTGTTTGGAATGAAAAGGCAAAATCATATTTGATGGATACAATTATTAGAGGATTACCCATTCCACCAATTTTTATGCGCCAAAGAATTGACGTAACTTCTAAAAAAACTTACCGAGTACCCAAACCTTACGTGCCAGACCCCTGGTACTAAACTGTAAACGCAAAAAGAACAAAATGTAACTAAAATGTCGAATACTGTCGAACGATTTTGGCTGAAAAAATTGTCAAGATATGATAAACTGCAAATGTAATAAAGATAAAAAATCGGTTCTAATAACAAGAATGGGTACATTAGGTCACATATCACAGAAGAGAGTTATCGGAAAATGACTCTCTTTTGTAATATGAAAATTTACTGAAAGCCCGGGAGGGCATTTAAAATATTTTTATTGGAGAGGATGAAGATGAACGATTTTACCATATTACATTTATCGGACTTACATATAGAACCGATACGTAAGAAGAATATACTAATGGAGAATTTATTGAAGGATATTGCTGATGAAATGAAATACAGCAATGATATTTTAGTAGTAGTGACGGGTGATATAGTTAATAAGTCTAATTATGAAGCCAAAAAAGAGGTAATAGATTTTTTCCAAAAGTTAAAAAATATTTTGGGAAGTAAAGTTAAGCACATTTATATAGTTCCTGGAAATCATGATAAGAAAAGAAGTCATATGGATCAGACAATTTTGTCTTTGTATGGGAATACGGAAAAACCTGAGGAAGAAGATGAATGGAAATACATAAGAGTATCGTTTGATGAATATATAGAATTAGTCCGTGAAATTTATGGTATTTTTTATAAAAGAGAAGAAGTAGAGGCAAGAGTTTTACCAAATATTTATGGTGTTCAGATAGATGAAGTAAATGGCAAACGGATTTGCATACTTCAATTTAATACAGCTTGGACGTGTACTGGAGATAAGGATCAACGTCATTTAAAAATTGGAAAGTACCAGATGGATCAAATAAAGAAGATGTATTTAGACAAATATACAAAGTTGGAAAAAAACAAAGAAATTGACATAACAATAGCATTGGCACATCATCCTGTTAGTTGGTTAACAGGAGAAGAAGAAGATAGAATTCAAGATGAAATATTGAGTAATAACGGACTAAATGCAAATGTTTATGTTTGTGGTCATACGCATAATAGAGATGTGATTAATTGGCAAAATAATAGACATTCTTTGACTACGTTGGTATCTGGAATAGGATGGCCTGATGATGATTGGCAGCATCCATACGCGCATAATTATTCAAGTTATGTATTTAATCTAGATGTTAATTCGATAGACGTTTATGTAAGAAGTTCAGATGATGCGTATGTTTTTGAACCAGACTTTCGAATATATACAAACGCACGAAACAAAGAAAATAAAAAAATTATTATGCCAATAGACATATGTAAAACGCAAGCATATTTTAATTTAGGAGCGCCTGGAAGTCGCTCTGCAAAATCATGTTATATTACAGAAGATCTAATAAGGGAAATTAGTAGATATGTACGGATATTGGTGATGTGTGAGAATGAAATTGACAAACGATATGAAAGCATTCAACAAGAATTAATCATAGGTGAGAATGAAGAATCTTCAGAAAAGAGAAGCATAGAAATACGAAAGGAATTTTCAGTGTATTTAACTGCAATATGCAAAGTATTATGTAACACAATATCTGAAGAAAAGGATGTAAAGTTGAGAACTCATTTTCGGATTTGGAAGGAGACTACAGATTTATATGTTCCAGTAGTTTTTTGGACAAATTATGAGAAGGCCAGAGAGCATGAAATGTCAATACGAACCTGGGGAGAATTGTTAGAGGAATCTTATAAAAAGAAAGTACCGTTAATTGCTTCTGTAAATCAAATGTATTGTCAAAACAGCATGCAAATGAATAAGAGTAATGAGAAAGGGGCTCAGTGGGTAGATTTTATAACCTGCATTCCTCAATGTCCGAAGATTGGTTTTATAGAGTTAGATGAACGTACACAGAAAGTAAAAAAAGAACGTCCATACTTGACGTTTGGAGTAACAGTTTATGACGAGAAAGATAGGGATATTCTATATATTTTGGATTATCTTAGAATAGACTGGTTTATTGGAAGGCAAATTGCTAAGTTTTTTAAACGCTTTTCAATAGATTTGAAGCAGTATGCAGATAGTATTCCAACCACCAAGAAAGGAAGAAAAGAAAATGAATAAGAATCAGATTTGTTTAAGTTGGGAAAATATTAATGATTGGAAAAATATGAAAGAAGATCATGTATTAATTAATGTTAATATGATTTATTGGAAATACTCAGAGGCAGTGCAAAAGGAAGATAGTGATATCGTAAACAAACTGTTTAAAATAATAAATCAAATAGATGATGAAGAATTAAAAAACATACGTGTGAATATTGAAGATATAAAAAGTATTTTTAATGAAGGTTCTAAAAATAGTGATACAGAAATTAAAACGGAGAAAACGCCATTGGTGGCGATAGGATCTTGATTACGCCATAAGGTAAGCACCACAGTGGTAAAATTCATTGCGTGCCAGACCTCTGGTATTAAACTGTAAATGCAAAATGAACAAAATATGACTAAAAAGTCGAATGCTGTCGAACAAATTTGCTTGCAAGGCAGCAATATCGGGTGCCAGACCGTGCGTCCAGCAAAGGGCGTGCAATCCGACAGGTGGAAATCCTGTCAAATAAGCTGCTAACCACAGCATTTGAAGCGAGTCTTGAGTGTGTTACAGTAATGTAATGGGCTAAGCGTAGACAGCAAGGTTGCAGGGACAGCAATTGAGCGCCGAAATACCATAAATCGGAGTGCCGACTCTGTGGTCTGAGGGGAAGGCAACATGTGGGTTTATCGTTAAGGTGAGATTTCACACAGCTCCGCGGCGTCGGAAGGACCTGTTCATGTAATACAAGGATTGTACGTCAACTGGAGAGAGCCTATATTTTCTCAGCTTTAGAAAAAAAAAGGAGCAGAGTATGTCTTGTCAATAAAAGAAAGAGAGACAAAAGAAATATAGGTAGTCGGATAGTTCCATAGTACCGTTGAAGGTGGGTAATGCCACTGGAGGGAAGGGAACTACATGTGGCAATATCCGAGAAAGAAACTTGTCCAATACACAGTGGCAAACATTGGTGCCAGACCCCCGGTACTAAACTGTAAACGTAAAATGAACAAAAAATGACTAAAAAGTCGAAGACTGTCGAATTAGTGTCAGGCTTTGGTAAAATAAAGTCGTGTAGAGGCATCTACACGGTAACTGCTCTTATAATCACACCGCTACGAGGTGAGCAGCAGGCAACGATCTATTATGGTCGGCTGAGATGTGAAGAATGAAACATGAAACATATAGAACATATAGTAAAAGAACATTGTCAGAAAAAGGTAAAAGAAACTATGAATAATACAACATTACTTATCATGGCAACCGGTATCGGCAGATGCTTTGAAAAGGAATCAAACAGTTGGAGCCGGTTCTGAAGACTAATGATACATGGTATGGCATGACCTACAATGAGGATGTTGCAGCAGTAAAGGATAGCTTCAAGAAGATGCTGGAGAACGGCGTGTATAAGGCTGACTTGTTCAGTGATCTGTAAACGATGATGAAAGAAATGATTGATTTACTCGGAAAGATCCTCACAAACATCCTGACTGCACTCTACGAGCCGTTTGGATTTTTGCTCCTTCTTTCTTTCCTTGCAATGTTTTTCTACTTGTATGCATATGAGCCTACACATGCTGGCGAAGGTTGGAAGAGAGCGATAGTGACATGGTACAAGAAATTCAAAGAGAGCGTGTTCTTCAGGAAACTGTTCCTATTGACCTTTGTGATATCAATGATTTTGTTCCGAACATTATTGAACCGTAATCTGTGGATGAACCCGTTGTCCAAGGTCATGGGCGGCTGGGGAATATGGGAGACAGTGAATGGCGAACAGAAGCTGACAACCGAGTGCATTGAAAACGTGATTATGATGGTGCCATTTTCAGCAGTATTGATATGGACATTCGAAGAAAAGATAGGAAACGGCTGGAAGAAGATCTTGTGGCATAGTGGGAAACTAGCGTTTATATTTTCGATAAGTATTGAAATGCTGCAGCTATTGCTTCGATTAGGTACGTTCCAGCTATCAGACATCTTCTATAACACAGTTGGAGGAGTAGTCGGGGATGTGTTGCTTTTTCTTCAAGATGTTACATGTATTTCGTATTGGATAAAAGGGCGTGGTGCATGGTATGTTGCATGGCTTATACCTGTATATGCAGTATATCCTTTGTATGGATGTATCGCACATAATAGAAACTGGCTGTCAGCAGTATTGGCTATAGTGGAAATTATAATGATGGCTTTGATAGGGATTCCGATTCGTTTTCAAAGTATTGCAGCGGCTACATTGGCGTTCTTGATAGGGGATTTTTTAGCAAAATTTATTAAAGCTAATAGTGTATGGGCAATACGTGGAGCAGCGAGTCTGATTCTGATTTCACCTGTTTATTTTTTCGGAATTCTTCGCACACAGACTATATATGTTATTTCTTTCGCTTGTATTGGGATAAGCCTTTGTGCTATTCTGGCAGTTGTTTTAGATCACGGCATAAAATCTATGAAAAGAATGTTAGCTGAAGTGGGGGGTGTTTCATTGGAAAGCTATCTTTTCAATATTTATATTATTTCGGTTGCAAAGATGATTCTTGGAAATCGAATTGACGGTTTCGAAGGGGTTTGCGGGTATGTCTGTGTTGCAATTATTGGGATGTTTTTAAGTGTACTTGTTGGAAAACTAGAAAAAAGGATGTAGAGATTATTGAAAGGGGGCTGATAAATGTGCAAATAGTAAAATCGCTAATAACGAGTGTACTGATAGCACTGTATCAACCTTTCTGGTATGCGGTCCTGTCTGCTGCGCTGTTATGTTTCCTCTATCTCTATGCGTATCACCCGATTAACACTGGAAAAGGATTAAAGGCAGCGTTTAGAACGTGGATTGAGGAATTCAAGACATCAGTATTTTTCAGAAAGCTCTTTCTTCTCTTTTTCTTTACAGTGATGATTCTTTTCAGAACACTTCTTAATCGAAATATGTGGGCAAATCCATTGTCAGATGTTATGGGAGGTTGGTGGATTTGGGAAGAAGTAAATGGGGAGCAGAAACTTACGACGGAATGCTTTGAAAATTTGGTTTTGATGCTACCGTTTGTTTTTCTGCTATTCTGGATATTCGAAGAAAAGATAAAAAGGGTAAATCTGTGGAGGATGATCTGGGAAGGACTTAAGATTGCGTTTATCTTTTCGTTCACTATCGAGATGCTGCAATTGTTCCTGAGATTGGGGACATGGCAGCTATCAGATCTTTTCTACAACACAGTAGGCGGTGGCATTGGAGGTCTATTGTATTATGTGGTCTATCGAGTGAAAAAGTTTTCTGGTAAATAGTAGAAGATAAGACTGTGAACTGTTATAATAACAACTGTGGAAAATTCCACAGTATGCTGCTCAAATCTTCACACACCTCTCCGTGGTGAGCAGCAGGCAACGTCTATATGGACGGCTGAGATGTGAAAAAATACCGGGTGCCAGCCCACCGGTACTATTCAGTAGCTTCTTTTTCGTAGAAATGAGGTATAAGCCCGAGAGGGCATTGACACGAATATTCCGCCGCCGAATGCGTTGTTGATTTCTTCACGTAGAAATGAGGTATAAGCCCGAGAGGGCATTGACACAGCATCGAAGTAGTGTCTTTCGAGTATTTCTCTATCTCTAGTAGAAATGAGGTATAAGCCCGAGAGGACATTGACACACTTCTGTTCCATTCTTTTTTACCCACCATCCAGGTGTAGAAATGAGGTATAAGCCCGAGAGGGCATTGACACGAAATACTTACAGTTCCGTCAATTTTAAAGCCAAGGAAAAAAAGTGCCAGACCCCTGGTACTAAACTGTAAACGTAAAATGAACAAAAAATGACTAAAAAGTCGAATACTGTCGAATTAGTGTCGAGAATACCGGGTGCCAGACCCCTGGTACTTTTTACCGGGTGCCAGACCCCTGGTACTAAACTGTAAACGCAAAATGAACAAAATGTAACTAAAAAGTCGAATGCTGTCGAATTAGTGTGAGGCTTTGGTAAAATAAAGTCGTGTAGAGACATCTACACGGTAGCTGCTCTTATAATCACACACCGCTACGAGGTGAGCAGCAGG
>ERZ1673697.349-NODE-349-length-74158-cov-8.282283_pt1 | contig 74158 bp, 62 predicted proteins | sample MGYA00580227_ERZ1673697 | MGnify/ENA primary metagenome ERZ1673697 (study PRJEB41218, sample SAMN15661759) | gut metagenome | host: Homo sapiens | place: Canada: London | collected 2015-08-20/2019-03-30 | study: EMG produced TPA metagenomics assembly of... | reverse complement strand
AGTGCACCTCAATAAAAAATCGAATACACAAGATGTAGTTGAGCAGTCGCTTACAAAGGACTTTGAATGTACTCTTCATAACCTCACATTTTTTAAGTTACAAAACTAATGATAACACTTTAAATGTGAGATATTTAGACGGTGGACAAATTCGGACTTCCTGCGGTCATTTTCGGACAAATCGTTACCGTTTTTGTCCGGTAGGGAATAGGTAACGATTTAGTAACGAAACTATGTCTTTTATAGTCCTTTTGTTGTCTTGGAAACAAGACTTATAGGCAATAAAAAAACCTACAAATCGCTGATTTGTAGGTTTTTGTCCTCTTACTGTCCTCTTTTGTCCAGTAGGTTCTGCGGAGAGACAGGGATTCGAACCCCGGGTGCCTCGCAGCACAACGGTTTTCAAGACCGCCGCAATCGACCACTCTGCCACCTCTCCTAAAACTTCCTTTTCGGGAAGTGCTTTCCTCTTTAAAGCGGTGCAAAGGTACAAATCATTTTTAATTCTGCAAACTTCCTTTCTCTTTTTTCATGAATTAATAGTACTTTTGCACCATGATATATCCGCAGAACTTTGAACAGAAAATAGGTTTCGACCAAATACGCCAATTGCTGAAAGAAAAATGCCTCAGTACACTTGGCGAAGAACGGGTGATGGACATGGCATTCTCCGACCACTTTGGAGAGGTAGAGGAGCGTTTGGACCAAGTCACTGAATTTGTACGCATACTCCAAGAAGAAGACAACTTCCCGGCACAATACTTTTTTGATGTACGCCCGTCACTGAAACGCATACGCGTGGAAGGCATGTATCTGGATGAACAAGAGCTCTTTGACCTACGCCGTTCACTGGAAACCATACGTGATATTGTACGTTTCCTACAGAAAAGCGACGATGATGAGGAAGAGGGCGCTTCCCCCTACCCTTGTCTGAAAAGATTGGCAGGAGACATCACCGTTTTCCCACAGCTCATAGCAAAAATAAACGGCATCCTCTCTCCTTACGGAAAAATCAAGGACAATGCCTCTACAGAGTTGGCACGCATCCGCCGGGAACTGGCAAGTACTATGGGAAGTATCTCCCGCTCACTGAACAGTATTCTACGAAATGCCCAGTCCGAGGGCGTTGTGGACAAAGATGTAACGCCCACCATGCGTGACGGCCGTCTGGTCATTCCCGTTGCACCAGCACTGAAACGGAAAATACGCGGTATTGTACACGACGAGTCGGCCAGTGGTAAAACCGTATTCATCGAGCCTGCCGAAGTAGTGGAAGCCAACAATCGCATACGAGAACTTGAAGGTGACGAACGCAGAGAAATTATCCGCATCCTGACGGACTTCTCCAACCAGCTGCGCCCCTCCATCTCCGACGTACTGCTATCATACGAGTTCCTTGCCGAAATAGACTTCATACGTGCCAAAGCATTGTTTGCCGAGCAAATATCCGGACTGAAACCGGCTCTCGAAAACAAACAACTGCTGGACTGGACAATGGCGGTACACCCACTCTTGCAACTTTCTCTCGCCAAACATGGCAAAAAAGTCGTACCGCTTGACATCGAACTGAATGAGAAGCAACGTATCCTCATCATCTCCGGTCCGAACGCAGGCGGCAAGTCCGTCTGCTTAAAGACAGTAGGCTTATTACAATACATGCTGCAATCCGGACTACTCATCCCGATGCACGAACGCAGCCATGCCGGAATATTCAGCAGCATATTCATCGACATCGGTGACGAGCAGTCCATCGAAGATGATTTGAGCACCTACTCCTCCCACCTTACGAACATGAAAATCATGATGAAAAGCTGCAACGAACGGAGCCTCATCCTGATTGATGAATTCGGGGGCGGAACAGAACCCCAGATAGGAGGTGCCATTGCCGAAGCCGTATTGAAGCGTTTCAACCAGAAACAGACGTTCGGTATCATCACCACACACTACCAGAACCTGAAGCATTTTGCCGAAGACCACGAAGGTGTAGTGAATGGCGCCATGCTCTACGACCGCCATCTGATGCAGGCACTGTTCCAACTACAGATAGGCAATCCGGGCAGTTCGTTCGCTGTGGAGATTGCCCGCAAGATAGGTCTGCCGGAAGATGTCATCGCCGATGCCTCGGAAATTGTGGGCAGCGAATACATCAACGCCGATAAGTACCTGCAGGACATTGTGCGCGACAAACGCTATTGGGAAGGCAAACGCCAGACAATACGCCAGCGTGAAAAGCACATGGAAGAGACCATCGAGCGTTATCAGACCGAAATCGAAGATTTGCAGAAATCCCGGAAGGATATTCTGCGCAAAGCGAAAGAAGAGGTGGATCAACTGATGCAGGAAGCCAATGCACGCATCGAGAACACCATACGCTCCATCAAAGAAGCCCAGGCAGAAAAAGAAAAGACACGCCAGGCCCGCCAGGAGTTGACGGACTTCCGCGAATCAATGGAAGCGCTTGCCAACAAGGAACTGGAAGAAAAAATTGCCCGCAAGATGGAAAAGCTGAAAGAAAAGCAGAACCGGAAAAAGGAAAAGAAAGCAGGCGATGGAAAAGAGAACGGACCGTCTGCCCAGGCTTTGGCAGAACAGCAGGCGCGGAAAGAAGCGGAACGCCTCGCGGCAATCGTCCCCGGCTGCAACGTCAGAATAAAGGGACAGACCTCTGTGGGCGAGGTAATGGAAGTGAACGGCAAGAATGCGATTATCGCGTTCGGCAGCATCAAGACTACCGTCAAGCTGGACAGGCTGGAACGCACCAACGCGCAGCCCAAACAAGCTGACGTGTCCGCCAAAAGCACTTTCATCAGCGTCCAGACCCAAGACAGCATGTATGAGAAGAAACTACATTTCAAGCAAGACATTGATGTCCGTGGCATGCGTGGCGACGAAGCGCTGCAAGCCGTCACCTATTTCATTGATGATGCTATCCTCGTCGGCATGTCGCGTGTGCGTATCCTTCACGGAACAGGAACGGGTATCCTGCGCACGCTTATCCGCCAATATCTGGAAACCGTTCCCGGAGTGCGCCACTTTGCCGACGAACATATACAGTTCGGCGGAGCAGGCATTACCGTAGTAGACTTGAGTTAATGGATAATTGACAGTTGATAATTAAATCATAAATCTGAAATCATAAATCTGAAATATATGAAATCAATCAAAGAACTCTACCGTATCGGTACCGGTCCATCCAGTAGCCACACTATGGGGCCGCGCAAGGCAGCTCAGATATTCCTGGAAAGGCATCCCGAAGCAGCCGCCTTCCAAGTAACCCTATACGGAAGCCTCGCCGCTACCGGCAAGGGGCACATGACCAATGTTGCCATCACCGAGACACTGCAACCCGCAGCACCGGTAGAAATAATCTGGGAGCCCAAAATATTCCTGCCCTTCCATCCCAACGGTATGAAATTCGTCTCTTTGGACAGCGAAGGCAAGGAGACCGACCAATGGACCGTATTCAGCGTCGGCGGCGGTGCCCTGGCAGAAGAGAATGATGGAGCATCATCCGTAAACACCCCGGATGTATACGAAATGAACAGTATGACCGAAATACTGCAATGGTGTGAACGTACCGGAAAAAGTTACTGGGAGTACGTCAAGGAATGCGAGGAAAGCGACATTTGGGATTACCTGCAGGAGGTATGGAAAACCATGCAGGCTGCCGTAAAACGGGGATTGGATAGTGAAGGAGTCTTGCCCGGCCCTCTGAATCTGCGCCGAAAGGCTTCTACCTATTATATACGTGCCAGTGGCTACAAGGCTTCCCTCCAGTCGCGCGGACTGGTATTTGCCTATGCCTTGGCAGTAAGTGAAGAAAATGCCTCAGGCGGGGTCATTGTCACTGCACCTACCTGCGGTTCGTGTGGCATTGTACCAGCAGTGCTCTATCATCTGCAAAAAAGCCGGGAGTTCAGCGACACACGCATACTTCGTGCCCTTGCCACAGCTGGACTGATAGGAAACATCGTGAAGACCAACGCTTCCATTTCGGGAGCGGAAGCCGGATGCCAGGCAGAGGTAGGCGTAGCATGTTCCATGGCATCAGCCGCAGCCAACCAATTGTTTGGAGGCAGTCCGGCACAAATAGAATATGCCGCTGAAATGGGATTGGAGCATCATTTGGGTATGACCTGCGACCCGGTTTGCGGACTGGTACAAATCCCGTGCATCGAACGTAATGCCTACGCCGCTGCACGCGCCTTGGATGCCAACCTTTACTCCTCCTTCACCGACGGCATGCACCGCGTGTCATTCGACAAAGTGGTGGAAGTCATGAAAGAAACCGGAAACGACCTGCCCTCCCTCTACAAAGAAACCAGCGAAGGAGGACTGGCGAAGGATTATAAGCCGATGTAGTTAAGGATAAGGGATAAGGGATTAAGGATTAAGGGATTAAGTTTTCAATATGATTGCACAACACTAATATCCTTAATCCCTTATCCTTAACTCTTCTCTAATCAAGTTTTACCGGCCAATGCGTATCATCCCTATTACCGCTCACATCTTTTGTCTGTAGCAAGCCGCCTTCTTCCGAATAGAACAATTGATACTCTGCATTTCCCTTTTCAACTTCAATGACAAACTGCATAGGCACTACCGGATACTCCAAAAGAACAATCTCCTCTATCTTCCAACCGGCATACTCACTGGCGCTGAAAGAGGTCTGTACTGTTCCCGGAAGATTATTCCAAAGCAATTCGGTTTCCGTCAGTTGCCATTCCGCCTGATTATTGAACCATACATCCTTTTCCTGCCCATCCACTTTACAATCTGCAACAAAATAGCCCCCTTTCTGTTCCCATTCCACATGGATTGCGGAAGGGTATTTGGACTTCAATGCTTGTGGCATTGCTTCGGGCACTTTGACATCATCCTTGTCGTCATCATCACTGCATGCACCAAGTGCAAAGGCGGCGATGAACATCATCGCCAACATTTGAATCTTCATTCTCATCATTTCTCTATAAGGTTTAAGTTAATAGCTACCGGAGAATCAGTCGTCCATGCTGACGAACTTTCCCTTTTTGTTGAACTTCAAAGAGTAGTCATTACCCAGTTCAATTTCCACGCCGGTACGTCCGCGCTCGATTTTAGTAATAATCTCTCTCGGGAAGTTAGCCTTCACATACTCCTTTACGGGAACCGGAATCAATGCTTCGGGAACAGCGGACTTCTTGCAATCCACTTCCAACCAATTTCCTTTCTTGTCGAAGTCTATTTCCGTACGGTCTGTCAACAGCACTTCATATTTTTTAGTCTGCAATATTTCACTTTCAATCTTGATGTGTGAAATGTGCGGTTTCGAGAAATACTGGTTGATAAAGTTGCGTGCCGTCAGCGGAAGCTGCTTGGCATCCTGAGTGATAACATCACCGGCAAAGGCAAACTGAACAGCTACAAGAGCCAACACAAGAATAGACAATACTTTCTTCATAATCGTTATTTTTTAATGTTACTAATAAATTTCATATCATTCACACTGCAAATAACGGTAGAGAATTAGGAAAGATTTGGGAATAATCGCAGTTAACGGTAAATTTTACTTTCTTTAACCAGACGGAAGGCATGCATACCATTCTGCCATTCATACGTGAGCTTCAATAAAGACGACAACGCAATGGAACGCGCTATGGCAAGCCCCAGTCCGGTGGAGTCCTTCTTGCCATCCATGCCATGATAGAAACGCCGGAACAACTTCTCTCCATCCAAAGGAACATCACCCGTATTCTTTATGACCAGCGAAGTTGGAGTGGTAAGTACCTGCAACTCTCCCCCTTCCCTATTGTGCAGCAACGAGTTCTTCACCAGATTGGAAACCAGTATTTGCGCCAGCGAATGGTTGCAACGGATGATAAAAGGCTGCTCCTCCCGTTTTCGTATCAGTCTCACCTGCTTATGTTCATAGATATCCATCAGGTCGGGCAAGAGTTCATCCAATATCTCATCCACCGAAACATCTTCCATCTCGGTATACTGCCCGTTCTCTATACGGGAAAGCAACAGCAGGGACTTGTTCAGTTTTACGGCACGCCCCAGCGTGGCATATATCTCGTCCAGCTGCTCCATTTGCTGTTCCGTCATCCCTTCACTCTCAGCCAGCAGTTCCACTTTTCCCCTCACGATGGCAAGCGGTGTCTGCAACTCATGCGAGGCATTCTCGATGAACTGCTTCTGCTCCTCGTATGCCTTGTAGCTGCGGTTGCCCATATCCAATGCAGCATCGCTCAACTGGCGGAACTCCCGTATCTTCGTCGGGTTGTCCAATGGAGGCACCTCCTTGCCGGGCTGAATGCAGTGCAGCCAGTCAAGCAACCTATGTAACGGACGGAACACTCCCTTCAGCACCAACTGGATGCCGATGGAAGTACAGATGAGAAACAACAGGAACAGCGCTCCCAGATACCAAAGCATAGCCTCCACCATGTCATCCCGCTCCAAAATGGAAATCATCAGTTTCAACTCATAATATTGCCCGTCGGGCATACGGAAAGCGGTACACATGACACGTACCGGTTCGTCTTCATCCTCCAGTTCGATATAAACCGTAGCATCATAGAACACTTGTCTGTAATGCCGCCCTTCCTCTTCGGATATAGGGGTGAACTTATAGAAAGACATCAACGAGCCTTCCGTTTCGAGTATCGAGGGGTCGTGAAGCGCACTCTCCATCAATATCTCACCGTAATTCTCCAACGTATCGTCCGTCTCATCCACCACCTCGTCAATGATTGCGTAATAGAACAGCACACCCCACACTGCCATCAACAGAAACAGCAGCAATGCAAGTTTGCGGTAGGTGTAGCTCAGCAGCTTCATCGTTCGGAGAGTTTGTAGCCGAATCCATAGACAGCCTTTAATTCTATGGTAGCCTCAGCTTGTTTCAATTTCTTACGCAGATTCTTCACTTGCGAGTAGATAAAATCCAACGAATCCGCCTGGTCTATATTGTCTCCCCACACCGACTCGGCAAGGCTCATTTTATTGATGACCCGGCCGGGGTTGACTACAAAATAATAAAGCAGGTCGAACTCCTTGCGGTTCAGCTGCAAGGGTTTTCCGTTTATCTCTACCTGCCGTTTGTCGGGGTAGAGCAAAAGATTTCCAAGGGTGACGGTCACATCTCCCTTCGCCTGCCGCCGACGTATCAATGACTTGACACGTGCATTGAGTTCTGCCAGATGGAAAGGCTTTGTAAGGTAATCGTCGGCTCCCAGTTCCAGCCCGTCCACCTTGTCGTCCAGCGAGTCTTTGGCCGAGATAATAAGCACACTGTCACTGCGGTGCAGCCGTTTCAGCTCACGCAGCAAGTCCAGACCGCTCCCGCCAGGCAACATGATATCCAGCAGAATGCAGTCGTAATCGTAGTCATTGATTTTATCCAATGCCGAAAAATAGTCGGCAGCGGTCTCTACAACAAACTTTTCTTTCAAGAGCGAAGTGCGGATGGTTTCCCGCAAATCTTGCTCATCTTCTACAATCAGGATTTTCATACCGGCAAAGATGGTCTACAAAACTGGAAACAATCTGGAAAACTATCCACTAATCAATGCTGTCTGTCTGATAGTCCTCCATCAGTTCTTCTTTTGCCATGAAGATTTTCCCGTCAGCCGTAATGGTCAGTCTGATGGGAACATAAAGGTCGGATTGCGGATAGCAGACGCTGGCCGCGTATATGATTCCTTGCGGAGTGGTCTTGTCATAGACCAGCCCCTCAAGAATAGAGTACTTCATGAACTTGGCATCCACCAACGAAGCAAAATTATCTTTGGTGAACACTTTATCCACCACCTGCTTCCCGCCGCACGTGATGCGCAAGGTGATACGGTTATCCACAAATTTCTCCCCCTGCTCGTTTTTCACTATCGGCAGAGATTCATCCGGCCGGCGCACTACAGAAGACTGATACTCTTTTCCCTTATACGTAAAGGATGTTTTTACATCAGACACCTGCATGCGCTGTGGGCCGGCAATTTCTGTACTATCCTGCATCAATACCTGCGTACCGTCTTTCTTATTCTTGTCTTGCGACGAACAAGCAGTGAAGAAAATGACCGATGCACACACTAAAATATAGACTATATTCTTCATCGTTCTGTTTTTTAGTAGTTGACCGGACAAAAATAGTACAAATTGAATGCAATAGAAAATTTATTTTCTTTTAGATTCCATTTTTGCTTTTCTATCCTGCACTTTCTTGCTGTATGCAGCATATTGTTCTTCCGTCATAATCTTCCGGAGTTGTGAATCATAAGCAATACGGGCAGTCTTCATCTCTTCACGCTTCTTTTCCATCTCCGCTTTTTTCTGCGCGCGTTGCTCATCCGTCAATTGATGGCGCTTACCATCTCTCTTATGATGCTTGTGTGCTTTGGCACGATGCATCGGCATATCTCCCATTTTCTCAACCAATGCCAGATTTGCCTCCAGCAGTTGTTGTTTCTGCGTATCGTTCAAGGAGTACTCTTTCACCATCCGTTCCGTCATGCGCTCGGCACGGACTTTCGGTTCGGGCATTTTATCACTGTGGCGGGCATGTTGTGCCATTGCCATGCCACCCATTAGGAAGGCGGCCATCCATATCAGAACTATTCTTTTCATCATTTTTCTCTTTTTTTAATTAATACCTTATGTTAGTTATACCTATTGTGTTGCAACGTATCTATGACAAAAACAAAAGCGGGAAGTTTAACCGCAACTTCCCGCTTTAACATAATAAATGAGGTTGAAAAGAATATTAAGGTTCGTCCAGATACTGTACGATAAGGCTCACCTGCTTCGGCATGAATGTCCGTGTCCTTACATTGTACCCGGTATGCGCCAAGGCTTCATACAGTTCGTGATTCCGTTTTATCCACCGCGTCAGGGTGCGGATGGCGCAACGTGCAGTAGCATTGGGGCAATAGAGGCATGCCAAATCTTTCTTTTTATAAGTCGTGATACGAAAGCCATTTTCTGTTTCCATAGCAGTTTGTCTGATTTTTAAATGATTGATGTAAAGATACGATATTCAAAAGGCGAAGTCAAGTATTTCAAGGAGAATATGAACCTTTTTCTGAGAAAGTTCATATTCTCCTTATTTACAGAATGTTTATCCTAACGGATTTTCTCCCTGGTCGCCATCGGAACCGCCGCCATCCGGATTTGGTTTGGAGCTACCCCCGCCAGAAACGGTGCCGTTGCCCGACCAATCCATCTTCTCTACGCTGGCGCGGGTCAGCATGTCCCTAAAGTAGAAGCCCGGGGTGAAGATAATCTTGCGGCGATAAATCGTGCTTGCCGTCACGTCTTCCAGTTTGTCCTGGCTCTTAGCGTTGATGCCGGGACGGAAACAGCCGAACTCACCCAGCTGTACCGAAAATCCCTTGTTGATATCCATATTCAAGGTGTCGATCAATCCGTCCAGCACCAACTTCACCACACCGCGAGGCGCCATGCCTATCTTGGAAACCTCGTCGCATAAATCCTTAAAACCTACCACACCCAAAGTTTTCATCTGCGCCACGTACTTTTCCGTTTTTGTCTCGTCAAAACCGAATACTCTCTTTTTTACTTCATAATTCAAAGCCATAGTTTTTTAATTTTAAATTGATTAATAAAAGTCGGTCTTGTTCGCTCGTCAGTCTGCAAAACCAGTTTCTTTGTGACCACGATGCAAAGATACAACGGGCAGAAAACGGGGTGGTGCTTTAACGGAGGTTTAAGGAGGTTTTCGTAGGATAAAAAAGGATATTGGAGAAAAAGAAAGGAACTGATAGACAATGATTAAGAAATTTTATTCCTTAATCATACATTGTTTTTATCCTTTACGGCATCTTTAATTGACAGCGTAAAAAAGTTCAAGTTCTTTTCTCTCTGAATTTGCGCTTGCAAACTCCAAACTCTTTTTTCCGAAAAATGGATAGTGGTAGTTTCGTGAGCCGACAGGACATAGGGCAATGCACCTTCCACATGAAATACATTGACTTTCATCTGTCTTTATGGGGTTCTCCGACGCAATGGCACGTGTCGGGCACTCTTCCTGAATAGGACGGCACGCCTACGACCAACAATTCATTGCGTCCCAATCTCAAACCGGGGGATTAAAACATTACTCGTAATGTCATGTTGGATATTATCGGCGTGCAGCTGCTTGACGATACCCTGCACGATGGCTTTGGTAGTAAATGTAGCACTGAAAAAAACAGAATGGACTTTATGTATCTCCATAAATCTTAATTTATCCGATTGAATTTCTAATAACCGTAAATTTATTGGTATCCGTTCAAGGTCAGGCAGAAGAAGTCACTGTCATCATACGGATAATCGTATTCGATGGAGAGTTCTTCTTTCTCTATTTTCTTGAATCCGGCTTTCTCATAAAACAGATGTGCTCTGTCCGTATTCTTGGGGGTGTCGAGAATGATTTGCCTCCAGCTTTTTCAATATGCGGAATAACAGCCCTTTATCCATATTGAACTCACGGGATATGTCCTTTGCATTTCGATTCGGATGCAAATACACATCTTGAATTTTACCTCTTTCTGGCATACACCACACTCGGCCCCATCCCATGCCTCATCAGCACCCCTTCTTCTATAAACCTATTCAAATCGACAACCGCCTGCTTATAACTACGTCCTGCCAGCCGTGCATACTGAGAGCGATTGATGCAGGGATACTGCTGCAAATACTCATCCAGCAACTGCCAGCGCTGCTCCACGCCCAACGCCTCATCGGCAGACGAAGCAGGCGCCGATGCCGATTGCGGACAACGCTCCAACTGCATCTTACCTTTCAAATCCTTATAGAACTCCCTGCCCAGACGGAAATTCAACCCGCGCAAAGCGATGGAGGCAGCACGAAGCTCTTTCTTGTCCGTCGCCTGGCGGGTACAACTCAAAGAGGGGGTGAAGTAACCCAGTTCGCCCAGCTCCACCGTCCAGCCATTGGCAAGGCAGTCGCGCAACTCATCCATAAAGCCTGCCATCGCTCCTTCCAGCAGGCTGCGGCTGAGACCGGTGAAAAGATGTACACGCTCGATAAATTCCTTGCGGTCGATGGTGCCCTTGGGGACAAAGCGGGCATAAAGGGATTGTTGCTCGCCGGTCTGGCGGACGTCGGGTTTCTCGAAAAGGTCGTAATACGCACTCATATATATTCTGTTTTTAAATGGTCCTGCAATTCCGTCATTTCTTCTTCCACGGCATTAAGGAGAAGAAATGCTATTCTTTAATCATTCCACCATGGAGAAAATATCATTCCACCACGGAAGAAAAATCGTTCCACCATGGTGGAACGATTTTTTCCACACGATGGAACGATTTAATAGTAGCATACAAATATACTAATCGAAAGGAGGAAAAACAAGAAAATTCCCATAAAAAACATATCTTTACGCTGGAAATGAAACATATAAAAAATACACACCAAACTCACTTTAGAGTCATGAAGAAAATATATCCCAAAAAATGGTTGGAACTGCATCCGTACAAGCAGACAAACAGCGTTGACCAGTACTACGTCGGCATTGCAAACGAAATCCACAAAAGACTTTACTCTTCAACGATAGCCGACGCCTTCGAAGAAGAGGAAAACATACGCTATACAAGCCTCTGCCTCGCCGCATGGTTTGAGGACGTCATCTCCCAGACCGGCATCTGGCAGGCATTCACTGCCGAGTGCCGGAAGCGATACGGAGCCTATCTGCCCTTCTACCCCATCAAAGGCGATTATTTTCCGGATGAAATCAATCTGGAGGACATACGCTTTCTGCTTTGGCACCATATACAATATCTGTGCCGGGGAATAAGCGCCATCAACCCCGAGAATCCCGGAATAGAGCAGACTGCACAAGAGATATACGGACTGCTTGCAGAGGAATACGAAACCGCTCCCGAAAATGAAAGGATGCAGGAATTTCTATACCACTCTGCCATGGGAGAAGAAGACTTCTTCCACTACCGGGAGATACTGGATTGGTTTCACTACCAATGCTACTTCAACATCGAAAATGTCGCCCAATGCCGGGACGAAGCTGAACGGTTGCTGGATGATGAAAAGATTACTCCCGAAATGGCAGAGACCCTCATATATGCCACACGCACCTCACTGACGTTCAAAGGCCGCCGCAACCTGCTGTCGCTGACCTCACCGGAATGGCTGGCTCTCATCGGAAAAGCCCATCCCGAACATCAGCTTTGGGGCAAGGTGAAGGTACGGAAAAACAGTTGCTATCTGCTGGAGAAAGAAGATGACAGGTATCTGTACGTCAAAGATTTGTGCAGTGAGGACGAAGGCGAATTCAAGATAACCAAGAAGTCCTTGAACCTTTCGGCCATCCGTAGCCGAGAGGTAGGGAAAAGCACCCTTATCTGCGAACTGATTTATTTTGGCAACGCATGGTGGCAGTGCGGCATGCTTCTCGAGAACAAGTACAACCAGAAAATGGCGGAATATGTGGACGACTTGACGAAACAGAAAGAAAAGACGAATGAAAAGGCTGCATTCCATGATTTCATAAAAGCATCCGGCGGGAAATCTTTTGTATTCTGCCAATCGCAAGAGGAGATTTCTGATTTTCTGCTGAACAAGATGGACTACAATTTGAAAGAAGGCCTGGACATACCACGCATAAATACGGAAAACGGAGCCATGCTGATGGCCAACCCGCACACCGGCCTACATATCCAATTCAAGCTGTGCGAATGCATCAAATCTCCGGACAACCCCAATTATAATAAGGAGGAAGCAGAGAAAAACGCCATTATGTTCATCGTCAACCCAGACATTATCCCCTACCAATTGAGTTGCATCCTGCAAGACGAAGGCATGCTTCCGGATGCTTATCTGAACAGTTTGCAAAGAAAAGAATACGGGCAAGAGTTCATACGCAAGAATGCACACTTCCTGACTGATTATTTCCATTATCGGTGTCGGGAGAAAGACTTTGATTAGTTGAAAATGGGGGGTGAATACCACTTTTGACACATTTCCAACTACCAATTATCATAGTGCTTTCCAGAACTTCTGGAAATCCTTATACCGTCCGTAGCACACTAACTGGTCGCCGGCTTGTATCTGGTCATTTTCCGGCAGTTCGTTCAGTACATTGTGTTCCACATACGAGACGCCCAGGCAATTCTTCAAAGTCTCGGCACGTTTCAAGGCGAGCATCTTCAGGCCAAACTCCTTATCGAGATTCAATTCATTGGCATAATAGCCAATGAACTTGTCCGGAACGGTGAACTTGACTACATAATAATCCGGTGCCACGCGGAAGGTCTCCATATCGGCACCGAATTCCAGCAACTGTACCAGTCCGCGTGCGGCATCCTCCTCGGGAGTAAGAATGCGTTCCAGCTCAAAGGCCTCGAGCACGGAACGGTGGACAGCGTCAATGGCGCGGGCATAGATATGCTGCACCTTCTTCTGCTTCAGCAAAGCCACTACACGGATGGATGCACCGAAATTCTCGCCGATGGCAACAATCACCACATCCACACTGTTCAGCGGCAATACGGACAAGGCCTGCTCGTCCGTAGCGTCGATGACAAAGGCTGTGGCAATCTTTTCCTTCAGACTATCCACCCGGCCGACGCTCACGTCCGCACCTATCACTTCGTGCCCCAGTGCAGAAAGCTCTTCTGCCAGCACGTGACCATAATTCCCTAAACCGATAATAATATACTTCATCTTATTTAATTGATTATAATCTGACCACTCGGATACTGATACTTCGTATGCTTCTTCTGCTTGATGATGCCAAGCATCAGCGTAATTAGTCCCACACGCCCCACAAACATCAGCAGTGCCACCAGCAGCTTGCTGTCGTCTCCCAACCGCGGGGTAAGGTTCAAACTGGACCCCACCGTGCTCAATGCCGACACACACTCGAAGGTAATGGCCAAAAGCGACGTACCCGGCTCCAGAATGCTGATGATGAAAATAAACAGCAACAAGACGCCGAACGACATCACCACCGTGGCATTGGAACGACGGATAGAATCGTGTGACAGCTCACGGCCAAACACCTCTACCCGTTCCGTGCCGCGCAACACAGCCACCAGATTCAGCACCACTACCGCAAAGGCATTTACCTTGATACCGCCTGCCGTAGACTGTGAACCGCCTCCCACCCACATCAGAAACAGATATATAAGCAATGTCTGTACCCCCAAGCCTGCCAAGTCCACACTGGTAAAGCCTGCCGTACGGGGACACGTGGCATTGAAAAACGCCTGCGTCCACTTGTCTGCCACCGACATGCCGGCGAAGGAGGCATTCCACTCAAAGACAGCAATGCCCACCGTGCCCAGTACCAGTAGCAGGAAGGTGACTATCAGTACAATCTTTGTATTCAGGTTGTACAGATGGTAAAAACGCTTGCCGTCCCAATGCCACGTACGCAGAAAGTGCCACAGACGACGCAGATGGTAAAGAATAATATCCTTGAAATTCACCAGTATGGGGAAACCGATACCCCCCAAAATAATCAGCAGAGATATATAGATGAAGAACGGATTGTGCCCCGTCATCACCAACGGATTACCCAGATTTCCGGGCAACGTGGAGAATCCCGCATTGCAGAAAGCGGAAATGGCATGAAAAGCGGAAAAGGCCAGCTCTTCCTGAAGGTCCATCCCCATCGTCCCGTGGATGTCTCCCCAGATAGCAAGCATCCCTATTCCTTCAATCACCAGCGTAAAGGCCAGAATATAGACCAGGGTGGAGAGCAAGGAATTCAAGGAATTGGAACTCACCATGTCGCGCACCACCAACTGATTGTACAACGAGGTATTACCCATGAAGAACATGGCAAAGAAGCTCGTCAGTGTCATCACTCCCAGACCGCCTATCTGAATCAGCAGAATGATTACCACAAAACCGGTCGGGGTAAAAGTGGACGCCACATCGACAGACGTCAGCCCCGTGACGCACACCGCACTGGTGGATATGAACAGCGAGTCGACCCACGATATGCCGTTCATCGTGCAGCGCGGCAACATCAACAGCCCCGTGCCTATCATTATGATTATCAGGAAACTTGCAGCCAGAATAAGCGAAGGGTTCGTACGCCGCCCCAACAACCGTACCAGCCCGTTGGAAAGGCTGAAAAAGGAAAACACCAGCAGCAGGACAAGATGATAGGCCTTGCCATGCAGAAATTCCCAGAACTGCAAGATGGCGCCCTCCTCCTCCGGACGATGGAAAATGACCGGAATAAGGGTCAGATAGAGCAGAATGGTCAGTATCCAGGTGAGCTTACTGAACGTGCGCCGGGTATCCTTGTATTCCAGCAAAATGCGAAGGGTGACATCTACCAGAAAAACAATCCACACCCCATGGTACAAGCGTTGGAGCTGATGCGCCTCGACCTCTGAAATCGTAAAGCCATGCTCATAGACCACGCCGACAATCAGCAGGATGGAGGCCAAATAAGTGATGGAAGTCATTACTCCCACTGTCATCCGTACGTAAGGGTGAATCCATTTATTTTGATACAAAAGGAATTTATGATAAATCTTCATAAATGCATCGATTAATGAAACGCGGCAAACTTAGACAAATATACCTTGATATACAAAAAACAAAAGGAAAAAGAAATTGGTTCAAAAATAATAGCTACATTTGGGCATTGAATTATTAATAATTTTAACCACTATGAGCAACAAAAAGAAAAGATTCATTCTCCCGGAAGAGGAAATCCCACAGTACTGGTATAACATACAAGCCGATATGGTGAACAAGCCCATGCCACCGCTTCACCCCGGCACCAAGCAACCGCTGAAAGCAGAAGACTTGTATCCTATCTTTGCCGAGGAACTCTGCCGCCAGGAACTGAATCAGACCGACACGTGGATTGAAATCCCCGAAGAGGTCCGCGAAATGTACAAATACTACCGCAGCACTCCGCTGGTGCGCGCTTATGGATTGGAGAAAGCGCTCGGCACACCGGCACATATCTACTTCAAGAACGAGAGCGTCAGCCCGATGGGCTCGCACAAGCTGAACTCCGCCATCCCGCAGGCATACTATTGCAAGCAGGAGGGAGTGACTAACGTGACCACCGAAACCGGTGCCGGACAATGGGGAGCTTCCCTGGCATATGCCGCCCGCCTCTTCGGACTGGAAGCCGCTGTCTATCAGGTAAAAATCAGTTACGAGCAAAAGCCCTACCGCCGCAGCATCATGCAGACATTCGGTGCGCAGGTTACCCCGTCTCCCTCCATGTCTACCCGCGCCGGAAAAGATATACTGACCGCCCATCCCAACTATCAGGGCTCGCTGGGAACAGCCATTTCCGAAGCCATAGAGCTGGCACAGACCACTCCCAACTGCAAATATACCCTCGGCTCCGTATTGAGCCACGTGGCCCTGCACCAGACCGTCATCGGACTGGAAGCCGAAAAGCAGATGGAAATGGCGGGTGAATATCCCGACACCGTCATCGCCTGCTTCGGAGGAGGTTCCAACTTTGGCGGTATCGCCTTCCCCTTCATGCGCCACAACATCCTCGAAGGAAAGAAAACACGCTTTGTCGCCGCCGAACCTGCTTCATGTCCGAAGCTGACACGCGGCAAATTCCAATACGACTTCGGAGACGAGGCCGGATACACTCCGTTGCTGCCCATGTTTACACTGGGACACAACTTTGCCCCTGCCAATATCCATGCCGGCGGCCTACGCTATCACGGTGCAGGTGTCATCGTATCACAACTGCTGAAAGACGGTTATATGGAAGCGGTGGACATCAAGCAGCTCGAATCATTCGACGCCGGTTGTCTGTTTGCGCAAGCAGAGGGCATCATCCCCGCCCCCGAGTCCTGCCATGCCATTGCCGCCACCATCCGCGAAGCAAACAAATGCAAGGAAACGGGTGAAGAGAAGGTGATTCTGTTCAACCTTTCCGGTCACGGACTTATCGACATGGCATCCTACGACAAGTATTTGTCCGGCGATTTAGTGAATTACGAGCTGACGGATGCCGACATCCAGAAGAATCTGGACGAGATAGGCAATCTGGCTTAATAGATATTCGCCATACTGACAAGCGGTTCATAGAGTTTCTCTATGTCCTGCGAGTCCATCTCAATCTGTACCTGGTCCCCCGGAATCAAACGAGTTCCTGCGGGGACCAGATTTTTTCCATCCCGATGTACATTGATAATGACGCAACGCTCCGGCAGGGACAGTTCGTCCACCAGTTTCCCGTCCAGATAAGAATCCGTCATAATCTCCACTGAAAGCGTATAGCGTTTCTCTTCTTTAAAATCGGGAGCATGAATCATATCTTCATAGAGGGAGACGTTGGAAGGCTTCATTTGCAGAAGTTCCGTAAAATAGTAGGTCAACCCACCAACAACCACCGAAGGGTAAAAGACCTCAAAATGCCCCGTAATCTCCGTAATCAGCACAATGGCCGTGAGCGGTGTACGGACCACGGCCACCAGAAAAGCCGACATGGAAACAAGCATGATATAACTGACATTCTCTTGCCCGATGACACCGTACCTCACTCCTACCAGACCGACAATCTGCCCCAACAACCCTCCCGTAACCAGCGTCGGAATGAAACTGCCGCCCGGCAATCCGGAAGAGACAGAGAAAACTGAAAAGACAAAATGCAACAACATGACGGCCGTCACCCACATAATCTGCGTACTGCCGTTCTGTGCCTGGGCCAGCAGAAACTGCTCCCCGCCTCCGGTCAGATTGACCTGCATCAGCGAAATGATGTAGGCCACCAGCACCAGATAGAACATCTTGACATACGCCGGAGAATTGACTTTGGCATACACATGCCTGAAAGCATTCATGGTGGAGGAGTAGAACTTCCCGCATACGGAGACAATCACCGCCAATATCAAGAAATACTTCATCTGGACAAAGAAGGCGAAAACCGGTTCCGTTACTTCTATCAGATGGTAAGGATTCACGGGAAAGACCATGCTTGCCACGGCTCCTGCCACAACACCCGCCAGCAAGGTAGTGATGGCCGTCTTAGGGGCATCGAAGCGTTCAATGGATTCTATTACAATGAGCGAGGAAGCCAGTGGCGCTGCAAAAGCCGCAGCGAGCCCCGCTCCCGCCCCGGCTGCCAGCAACTGTTTCTGTTCGCCTTTCAGGATATGGGTCCAGCGAGATACCAGGCTACCCACATAAGAGCCTATCTGCACGGAAGGCCCTTCGCGTCCCAAAGACAGCCCCGCCGAGAAGGACAGAATGCCCCCTACAAACTTGGATACCATCTCGATGAAAGGATGCCGGTAAGTGATGCGCCCGTTAATCACGCCGCGTGTCTGCGGAATACCTCCCCCACCGATAAGCGGCATTTTCCCCACGAGCCACATGACGAAGACGAGAATGCCCCAAGAAAACAGAAAGAGTGGAATGTGCCAGTACCAGGCCGGATGCGAAGCGAAGAAACCACTGCGGAGGTGGAACAGATAATAGAGAAGATAGTGATAGGGTACAGCGACCAGTCCCGTCAGCAAACCGACGAACATGCTGACGAAATACAGCCGGGCATCCACCAGCTTCAACTTCCAGATGTGCCAGCCGCGTACTGTTTTCCAGTTCTTGACCCTCGTCCAAAGACGTTCTGCCTTATCCCATAGTTCCATAACAAAACAACTCCCGTTAACTTGCGCTTTACAACAACAAGCAACGGGAGTTGTTTTATACAGAAACATTATTTACCAAAATCTGTTCTTTGCAGGATTATACTCAAATCCCACGAGCTTCAATTTTCGTACAATGTCCTCTTTCTCTACGTTCATATCCTCGCAGAGCGCGTCCAGCGAAGGATAGAAATCACGCAGTTTCATGTTGATGAAGCTGTACAGCATCACCGGGTCCTCAGGTAATCTCATAGTTACAATCTTTAAATTTAAACTAATACCGGGGACAAAATTACAATAAAAAAACAAAATAGAGATAATTTTAGTGTGGAATATACAACCTACCCGCCGCAAACGATTGAGGGCCATGTTTACGGAGCTTCCGTCTGCTCTATCTTCAGGGAGACCTTCTCGATAATCTTGCCAAGCTCCTCTTCCAGCGGAATCACATTAAAGTCGCCCCAGAAATCGGCATCATACTTGAAGTCGGTTTCAGAGAAGACGGTATGCACCGGCAGCCGTTCCGCACGCGGGAAGCGCGTCACGTTCTCCCCGTCAATCCGGCAGGTCACCATCTCGAACCAGGTATACAGAGTGGGATTACTGAAGAGCATGCGTTTTCTCTTCATCTTGAAGTAAAGGTCGCCACGGATGTGGTGGACATAATAGGTACCGTTCCAGGGTTTGTATGAGACGGTATAGACAAGTTTCTCCGTTGTCAGCCTGATTTTCGGAGCCTGGCGTATCACGAAAAGCCGTGTGGCGGCCTTCACATACCGGGGATGAATCTCGAAGCGGGCACGCAGCAAGGCGCTGTTCTCCGAGTCTATATAGAGTTCTCCGCAGAACAAAGGCTCCTTTACCCCACGTTTCTGCTCAAAATAGACGACGTTGGCAGTACGGTCGTCCACCGATACGATGTCGCCCGAAGTATAGGTATAAAGTTCCTCGCCGGATTCCAGCAAGAGGAAGTCTGGAAGATTCTTCATGATGTCCAACTGCAGACATGCCTCCACCCCGGAGCTGATTTTGGCAAGCACACTGTCCGTCTGCTCCCGGTTATCTATCTTGCTCATCTTGAGCAGTTTCACCTGGTCTTTCTGTCCGGGTTCCATCGTCGGTGATTTGTAGACCTTGAAAACGGCCTCCGTCAGGCTCTGGAACTTGTTCTTCAGTTGTACACCTTCCCGGTAGAAGGTGGTCAGATAGACCGGAGAAGTGGAGCAGTTCCTATCCCGGTGCTCTATCATCTCGCGAAGCAGCTTTTTAGGCTCCACCAAGCGGATAAGCACTTCTTGCAAGGAAATGACTTTCGGCTCAAGGCTCAGGACATTGCTGCGTCCTTCCAAAGCAGAGGCTTCCACCATTTGCCCCACATAACCCAGATGGGAGAAGGAGAGCATGCAGCGCCTCAACGAGTCGGGCAGGTTGAGCCGGAATTCACCGTTCTGGTTGGTAATGTTACCCAGTGAGGTTCCTTGTGCGATGACCGACGCACTGACGACGGGCTCTCCCGTCTCCTTGTCCAGCAGGATTCCGGCAATGGTGGAATATGCCGGTCGGGGCGGCAGGGGTACCGTTTCTTCCATACTCTTCCTTTCTGCCGCCCGTGTTATCAATATATGGTTGCCTAATACCTTCAATTCGAGGTTCCGGCTGCCGGTTATCCTATGAATGGCCTGCCTCACGGAACACTCCTGCTTCCTGACCCTCACCACTGAGTCGTTATGGATGACCTTACTATCATAGATAAACAGATAGCCGGACTGCTCCGAGACTTTCCCCAACAGCGCATAAACCGTTCCCTTCATTCCAGGCAGCCGGACGATGCGGTCCAGCACATCGCCTCCGTCCGCTCTTGCACTGCCTGCCAGGAAGAAAATGAAGAGTGGCAAATGGAGAATGAAGCATTTCATTGAATTCATTGTTCCGACAATATCAGTCTATTGCCCTGACGTGTACACTTCAAGTCGAACGTCCAGCATATCAGCTCGGCCACAGACTCCGGGGAGTTATTCGAAAATTCGACCGTCAGCCGCCGTTTGCCCAGGGTTGGCGACGCGGCTTCTATCTGCCAGCCGGCAGACTCCTTATTGATGGCACGCAGCACATCCTCCAGGCACTCGTCCTTGAAACGGATGTTGCTGGTGTAGCGGTCAAAGAGCTCCGGATTCTCCGTCTCGCTGACGAGCAGACTGCCCCCCTGCAAGATAACCGTTTCTCCCGCCTCTACAAAGACCGTCTGTTCCTCTTGTTTCAGCAGCACCTTCACCTTCCCGCGCTTCACGGACAAGCTGAAGGCCCCCCCTTCATTGCTCCTGACATTGAAAGCCGTGCCCAGCACCTCCACACGCACCCTCGCCGTCTCAATCGTAAAAGCCTGCTCGGGTTTCTTTGCCACATCGAAGAAGGCTTCACCCTGCAGGTTCACTTCCCGCTTGTCTTCCGCAAAATGTTCGGGATACTTCAGCGTGCTTTCCTGCGCCAGATATACCACCGAACCGTCTTCAAGGGTCTTGACCAGTGTGGGCTTCTCCCGGTTCTCCTCCGTCAGCAAGCTACGACTGTCCCCACCTTGTTCCGGTACGGCCCACCATGCGGCAAAACATACGATTCCGGCAATCACGGCTGCCGAAACGCTCCCCCACTTGAGGTAAAGCCTGCGGTGCGTTGCCGAAGCGTGTTCCGCATCTGCCGGCAGCAGGCAGTCCGTTTCGAAGCGGGCATAAAGCCGTACCCATGCCTCGTCGGTCCTTGTCTTCTTTTTATCTACTTCCATCATTGTGTCCGGATATAATTATCAATTTCATTTCGTAAGGTTCGGAGTACCTTGGTCATTTCCGCTTCCACCGTCTTGACGGACAACGAAAGCGACAAGGCAATCTCTGCATATTTCTTCCCCTCCATGCGGTGCATCCTGAAAATCTGCTGCCGGCGCCGGGGCTGCTTGTCGAGCGTATGCCGGATGAGGGTCTGAAGTTCCTCGTATTCCAAATGCGCGTGGGGGTCGGACGAATAGCCCGGCCCGGACTCCGTACGGACAGATGCCCGATAGCGCTCCTTGACCTCCTGATGCTCACAAAACTGCACGGCTTCATTCCTCACAGAACGGTAGAGATAGCTTTTCACGGACTGGAATACTTGTAACCGCTCCCGGTTCTTCCACAGCACGTAGAACAGCTCCTCCACAATTTCCTCGGCAGACGCCGTATCACCCGTGATGCCCGCAGCATACCAGCAAAGAGGGGAATAATACCGGCGGAAGATTCCTTCGAACGCCTTTATATCGCCCTCCTTTATTCTGGCCAGTATCATCAGTTCGTCCAGCATACACGGTGTTTTTTCTCGGTTGCTCCAAATATAAGGAAAACTATCAGATAATCAATTGGATTGTTTCCGCAATTTGCTGACTGCATTCTCCAGGGATTCCGTAGGTTCTATGATATTGTAGTTCCTCCAGAAGTCTTCGTTCCAATACTCATCCACCAGGTCGTAGAATACCTGCTTCCGTTTGAAGGTGTTCTTGTTGGAGATGCCGGAGAGAGGGCTTTCCGTCCTGTCGGTCACCACCATTTCAGAGAAAGCGGTGTAGCTGGAGGAGAACAGCCTTTTTTTCCAGTCGCATTTAAAGCGGATGACATTCCGTATATAGTTCAGGTAAGTCTTGGCCCCCTGCTGCTTGTAGGTCACCAGATAGGTGACTTCCTGCGGGCGGAACCGTAAGCCGACGGGCTTCTTATGCAGAATGGCCTCCACTGCCTTCACCCGGTTTGCCATGTCCAGGCCAAACTCGGCACGTGTAAAGGAAAGCCGTTCGTAGTCTATATACAGTTTCCCGATGAACAAGGCATACATCAGGCTGACCCGCGGACGGAAGCTGACCACATACTGCATGCGGTTATCCAAATTGACGGGGTCCTCCATACGGAATTCATAATAGTCCAGATTGTCCGTGCTCAACAGCGCATCGCCATTCTTCACAATGTCCAGATAAAGGGACAAATTGGGGCCTCCCACCACTTTCACAGCCAGCGTGTCACTCTGCTTTTGGCTCAGCAGGCGGCGGCCTTTCAGCAGCTGCACCTTGTCGCGGTCTACATCGCGGGAGTTATAATCCGTCTTATAGACATCCATCACTGCCTCGGACACGCTGATATAGCGGCGGCGCTTCTGCACGGTTTCCCGATAGAAGGCGGTCAGCATGTTGTCATTGCCAGAATAATTTACTGGAATTTTCTTGATGGCCTCTTCCACTATGACGCGGGGATTATTGCCATAGACCACAATCTCGCTCAAAAGATTGGGGGCCGGTATCATCCAGATGGTCAGCTCGCCCGTTTTTTCAAGTTCTTCCAGAGAGAGGTGTGTAGTGAGATAGCCGATATGGGAGACTTCCAGTCCACGGAAAGCTTCCGCTTCCGCTACTTTCAAGGAGAATGTGCCGTCGGCATTGGTCACCGTTCCGATATTGTTGCCGACAACAGAGACGTTCACGTTTTCGAGTTTCTTCCTGCTGTCCTTGTTCTTGACCGTACCGGTGATGACGAGCTCGTTCACTGCCGCGTCCTGCGCCATCAACGGGGTGATACCCGAAGATAAGAATGCAAACAAACACCCAAGTGTAAATCCTACAAAGTTTTTCATAAGGCATGTTTTTAAGGGGTTTCTATTAATAAGAGCGGTGAGGAAGATAAAACCCTATAGAATGGAGAGAAAAATACAAAAAAAGTAGCACGTTGATAATCAGAGAGAAATTTTGCCAAGACATTGCCATAGGTTTGGCAAAACTTTGCCATGCCTATGGCAAAAGTTTGCCAACGCGGTGGCAAAGTCTTGCCAATAGTAAGGCAAAAACTTGTCAAGCTGTCGGCAATAGCTTAGTTGAATTGTTGGGGCTTCCGCTGGCTCAGAATAACGTAGATGATGACCGGCGCACCGATAATGGGCGTGACGGCATTCAAGGGAATAATACCCGCTTCGCCGGGCAAGACGCAAATCAGATTGCAAAGCAGTGCCACTGCACCGCCACTCAGGATGGTGACCGGCAATAGGGAATTGTGATTGGCTGTCCCCAATATCATGCGGGCCACATGCGGCACGGCCAGGCCAATAAAGGCGACCGGACCACAGAAAGCGGTGGTGACAGCCGTCAAGAGCCCGGTGATAATCAAAAGCCAGTTGCGCACACGGCGGATATTGACACCTAGATTTTCGGCATAGCGCTCTCCCAGCAACAAGGCGTTCAGGGACTTTATCAACAATAATGAGCCGAACAGTCCCACAATGGTGACCAGCGCAAAGGCCGGCATCTGCTGTAGGGAAACTCCACCGAAGTTGCCCAGCCCCCATATCATATAGGACTGCACCCCCTCTGCCGTAGCAAAGAAGTTCAGCAGGGCAATGGCCGAAGAAGCGATGTAGCCTATCATGATACCCGTTATCAGCAGCATGATATTGCTCTTTATCAGCGTGGAAAAGAAAAGGATAAGTGCCATAATCAGCATGGCTCCGATAAATGCGCCAAGCAGTACGGAGAAGAAGCCGGACAGACTGAACGCCCCTGCCGTGATGCTGCCGCCAAACAGCAACATGACGAAGGCCACTCCCAGACTTGCCCCGGCGTTGATGCCCAGAATGGATGGTCCTGCCAGCGGATTCTTGAAAGCCGTCTGCAACATCAGTCCACAGACAGCCAATGCGCCACCGCAAAGCAGCGCCGTCAGCGCTTGGGGCAAACGGGATTCCCAAAGAATGAAGCTCCAGCTTGCCTTCTCCCCCTCTCCACCGAGCAGGATACGGAAAACATCGGCAGGCGGAATCGAAACCGACCCCACCAGCAGATTGCCCGCAAAAAGCAATAAGATTACTACTCCCAACCCGATACCATATTTCCAGCCTTTACTCATAGTTACATTATTTAGCACACAGAGACATGGAGGCACAGAGTTTTCTATTACTTTCACAAAAGTTCCGTATCTCTGTGTTCATCACTCCTTCAGTCTGCAAAAATAGCGCAAGCCTCCCAAATCTCCTATTTCGGGATGCAGAATCTGTATTAGGTCGGATAACAAATAATCGGGACGGAACGGAGTCTCCTCGTAGAAAGGAACTTTCGCCGTATTACAACCATAGACATTCCGGGTCTTGAAAGCCTTAAAACCGGTGTAGCCGATATAATCCGCCTCCAAATCAGCGTAGGTCATATCGCGGTCACGGTTGTACTTCACCAGCCAGACGTCGGCATCGCCCGCCTTGTCGAAAATGGTCTCGAAAGCCAGAGGAACAGAACCGCTGTGGGTATCGTCGGCAAAAGCGTAACGCCCGCAAGCATCCTGAAAAAGCCTTCCTATAGTGCTACGCCCTCCCGGAGCGTACCATGCCGAACCACTTTTCATCTCGCTGACAATGGACAGTGAGGTGGAGGAAAGCTTTGCACGCATCTTGAGGCGCCGGTAGCAGCTATCCACCTCGGCAAACAGACTGTCAGCTTGTGGCGCAGCCCCGAAGAGCAGCCCGTAAAAACACATCCATTCGGCACGGCCCAAAGCGGAAGTTTCCATATAGTCGGCACATTCGATGATGGGAATATCCAGTTTCTCGATACGGCCATAACCACCACTGTTCTCGAACGGAGATAGAAGAATGGCATCGGGATGCAGGTCGATGATACGTTCCATATCGGGATTCATACCATCGCCGCAATCGACAATGATACCCCGACGGCAAGCCTCGTGCACGGCCGGCAGCTTAATGTACTTCAGGTCGCAAACGCCGCCGATACTACTGAACACGCCCAGATTATCCATCAACCCGCAATGTACGGAAGAGTAAATGACCGATTTGGAGAGCGGGGTACGCACCACGGTACCTTCCGGAAGATGTGCCGGGAGTTCACGGTCTTTAGGAACCAGGATATAGGTATGCAGCGTGTGCAACGTATCCCAGGGATTGCGCAGGGTGGCAAGGGTATAGTCGGGATAGGACACTAAGGTAAGGTTCTCCGCATAACGTAAGGGAATGGTGTCACCGTCGGGCAAAGCAGAGGCAGTCTTGCCCCTTCCCCCGCAGGAGAAAAGAAGCAAGACTGCGAGTATGCAGATAAGAAAGCTGTTCCTTTTCATCGACATTAATTAAAGAAAACAGCGGAATTAGGATTGACACCTCCTGCATCGAACTTTTCTATGAACGTACCGTCTTTCTTGAAACGGTAGATGGTACCGTTCGTAATGAAATCGGAAGTACTGATATAAATATCACCGTTATTGTCGTTTATTGTCAACATATGCAATGTACTCGATACAAGTTCAGCAGGAGCATCTTTCAGGAAAGAAGCATTATTCATCTGTCCCGTCTTGATGTTGTAAGTAAAGAAAGTGTTGACAGTTGTAACCGGTTTAGTACTCCAGTCCGTCATTGAATTCACCAGATACAATATATCATTATTGGCAGCCATATAAGTGGCATTGCCTATCTTGGTAACCTTGTTGCCTTTGGCCGGCTCAATCATCTGCAGCACATAGCCCTCTGCAGAAGAATAATCATCAGAAATGAGGAACACTTTGTCGTCCTCTTCCAGCATTTGTGTATTGGGATTGGAAGCCACTGTCAATGTTTCCTTTAGTGTGAATGTTCGCAAGTCTATCACTTTAACATCATTGTGATAAGTATAGTCAGCAGTACAACTATTCGAAACATAAAGCATGTCCTCACAGATTGCCACACCTTCCAGATTGTCACCAAGTCCGGTCAATTTATCCACTACCTCCAACGTTGTCGCATTGATTTTAGCCACTGCTCCTCCCCAAAAGGAAGCATAGATATACCCATCCTCAGCATCTATATAGCGAATACCAGCACTGAGGTCGTTGTCGCCTACGAACGAAACACGTTTCAACTCCACACCTGCAGCATTCAGCTTGGTCAGATAATTAGAGCCATAAACGGCTATATATATTTCATCTTCATACTCAATCATGCTCTGACCAAGGTCACCCAACTTGGCATTGTTTTGGGTCTTGTAGATATCACTGATAAAATCCGCATCCTTATTGGGTGCATAAAAGGCAAGTCCTGCATTGTTGGCCCCTTGAGAGCCTTCGTTCAGAATATAGACACGCGTCTGCGGCAGTGTCACCTTCGACCCGTCATCATCCAGAGAATCATCGTCGTCGTCACTACAAGATACCAAAGAGGCACCCAAAGCAAGCATGCAGAGCATACCGAATAATAAACTTCTTACTTTCATAATCACTGTTGTTATTGTTTATAATTATTTCTTATTGTTTATAAATGGCTGACTCAAAACTTAAAGGTCCCCGTCAGCCGCCACGAACGGCCCGGCATAGGATAATATTTTATCACGTCATACTGTTCATCGGTCAGGTTTATAATCTCAGCCTGCAACCGGAGTCGGCAACTGCCCAAAGCAAACTCATGAGAGAGGCTCATCGTATGCTCCCAATACCCCTCAATCTCATTCTCCGGAAGGTTCTGCGACAAATAGTAGCGTTTTCCCACTCCCACCACCGAGTAGCCCACATTCACCCACGGCGTTTCCACAATGGCAGACGCATTTCCGCTATGGAGAGGGGTATAAGGCAATTGGTCTTTATAGTTCTTGGCATCGGCATCGGTCAGGTCAATGGCCTTCTGCCACGTATATCCGCCCGACATAACCAGTTTTATTTTTTTTGTCAAGGGTACAGTGGCGGCCAAAGTGGCATCCACACCTGCGGCATGTACCTTGCCGTAGTTTGCCATCTTCCACGCATAGGTGGTGGGAAAAGCCACAATCTTATCCGTCACATCGTTGTAGTAACCGTCGAGCGTAAAGGAAATATAATCGAACACAGCCCATCCGGATTTGCTCCATGTGATACCGACATTATATTCGTCCGCTTTCTCGGGCCGCAGATTGCGGTTGCCCAGCCGGTAGTAATAGAGGTCATTGAAAGTGGGCAGACGGAACGTACTCTTATACATCAGCCGGAGATACAGTGACTCGTCCTGCCACGGCTGCATGCTGACCGACAGAGAAGGGGCAAAACGATGGAAATCGTCGGGAGTCGTACCCTTCTCTGTATGCTCCGACGTGGCGGTATGCACCAACGAAGCGGTGGCCGTGAGCCATCCTTGCCGATAGCGTGCATTGAAAGCACTGATAGAAGTATATCTTGTGGGGAAAGGACATTCCGGCAAGCTGTTGCGTAGCTTGTTCATCACTCCGTCCTGCGCCAACGAAAGGGTCAAAGTTTCCAGAGGACGGTAGAGAACGGTCGCGGAGATATAATACTCGTCTTGCCGGTGATTTTCCCGATAATATCCGTCGGTATATTCCTTGCCTTCATCCTTATACTTGTTCCAGCCATGATTATACTTTGCCTGCGCCTGCAAACTCCATTGGGGCGAAAAATGCTTCCTATAACGTGCCTGTACAAAAGTATTCTCATCCCAAAGTGTCTCATCGGAAAGAGGATTATAGAGTGTAACCGCCCCCGGAAGTCCCCGACGGGAATAGAAGTAGTAGCCTTTCACATCCAGTTCACCGCCATCCTTGAACGTATGATAAAGGGTGGCTTCGCCCTGCCATGAATAGATGCCGGAGTTATTACGTTTCTCTTCCGTCACATATTTGCCATTGACCAGCGTAAAAGGATAATTCCCGTCCGCCCTCATATAACCGGCATCTACCGCCACGCGTGTACGACCGCCCAACTTCTGCCACCAACGCAGCGAGGGGCTGACCATTCCGAACGAACCGCCACGCACCCGTGCCTGGAAAGCGGCATTACGCCCATCGTCAAAATGAGGCTTTTCCGTCTCTATGCCCAGCACACCGGCCGATGCATACAAGCGGGCAGACTGCAACAAGTCCTCCGACTGCCCGATGGCGAGCGAAAGCATGGAAACATTGTCCAATGAAAAACGTCCGATGTCTATCTGCCCTGCCTGACAGTTGCTCACCGCCACCCCATCGTAACTGACAGCCGTATGAGCCGCCCCCATATTGCGGATGGAAACCGTTTTCAATCCTCCAATACCTCCATAGTCCTTGACATTGGCACCGGCAAAGCGCCGCACGGCATCTGCCATATTCTGTATTCCCAACCGGCTGATGTCCTGCTGTGACATAGTCTGTACGGGTACGGCAGAAGTTACTTTGTTGGGTGACCGACGTGCTGTCACTGTCACTTTCTCTATCTGATGCACTTTCCCCGTAATCGTATCTCCCCCCACTTCCTGGGCAGAGAGCCGGAATATGCTTACACTCAAGAAAACGGCACAGACCAATTGTACCTTAGTCCTTCCTGACATAGAATAATTGAAGATTATCTTAAAACCATTTGCGCACTGCCCACTTTCCTCGAATGGACAATTTTTCGACTTTGTTTTGCAGGTCTTCTGACTCGTTCCCGGTGCATCGCCTTCCCATCCTTTCTGAAAGACAGTGGCACAAGTATGATACACCGAACATGGAACTCACAGCAGCGGGACTGTTCGGGACTTTCACCCGATTCCCTTTTCATCCGCTTCTCCGGATAGAGAATGCGGAACAAAACGCAGGCAAAGATAGAATAAATAAAAGAAAATTCAGTAAACAATAAAACGAATATTACCGTTTTAACAGTCATTTTTCTAACTTTGTAACATAATAACCCCAAAATTGAGTTGCCATGAAATATAAATTATTGGTTCTTGATGTAGACGGAACGCTACTCAATGATGAAAGAGAAATCAGTAAAAGAACATTAGCAGCTTTGCTGAAGGTACAGCAAATGGGAGTACGCATAGTCTTGGCATCCGGTAGGCCGACTTACGGGCTGATGCCATTGGCCAAGGTCCTTGAACTAGGTAATTATGGAGGATTCGTACTCTCCTACAATGGTTGCCAGATAATAAAGGCGCAGAACGGAGAAATACTGTTTGAACGCCGCATCAATCCGGAAATGCTGCCTTATCTGGAAAAGAAAGCCCGCAAGAACGGCTTTGCCATCTTTACCTACCATGATGACAACATCATAACAGACAGTCCGAACAATGAACACATAAAGCGTGAAGCCCAACTGAATAACTTAAGAATAATCAGAGAAGAAGAATTCTCCACTGCCATAGATTTTGCACCATGCAAATGTATGCTGGTGAGCAATAAGGAGGAAGCTTTGGTCGGGCTGGAACAACATTGGAAAAGGCGTCTGGCCGGAACTTTGGACACATTCCGTTCCGAGCCTTACTTCTTAGAAGTAGTGCCCTGCGGGGTCGATAAAGCAAATACCTTAGGCGTCCTGTTAGAACATTTGGGAGTAAAACGGGAAGAAGTCATCGCCATTGGAGATGGCGTATGCGATGTGACCATGCTCCAATTGGCCGGCATGGGGGTAGCTATGGGACATTCACAAGACTCGGTAAAAGTCTGTGCAGACTATGTGACCACATCGAATGCAGAAGATGGAGTGGCTCTGGCCGTAGAAAAACTAATATTGGCAGAAGTACATGCGGCAGAGATTCCCCTCGACTTGCTGAACGAACGGGCACGCCACGCATTGATGGGAAACTTGGGCATCCAATATACGTACGCTTCGGAAGAACGTGTAGAAGCAACCATGCCGGTAGACCACCGTACCCGCCAACCTTTCGGCATCTTGCACGGCGGTGCCACCCTCGCTTTGGCCGAAACCGTCGCAGGACTCGGTTCCATGATAATCTGCGAACCCGACGAAATTGTCGTGGGAATGCAAGTCAGTGGAAACCACATTTCCTCTGCACACGAGGGAGATACTGTAAGGGCAGTAGGTACTATCCTGCACAAAGGACGTTCATCCCATATCTGGAATGTGGATGTATTTACTTCGACAAACAAATTGGTTTCCTCCATACGGGTGGTGAATAGTGTTATAAAGAAAAGGTGAAACATTGCTAGTACATAGTTCATGTTAATCCCCCCGCTCAAGCCAGCCATCAGTTTTTGAAAATCATCAATTTTGCCAGCACGCAGCACTGATTGCTTGTATCGCCCTGTTCATCGACATTACAGCAGTGCTGGCAACCGTGCTGGCAAGTGCTGGCAAAACGGTTGCCAGCACTACTTTTTCTTCTCATTTACAGCCTTAATCATCTGATAGTAAGAACTTAGCAATGCTTTTTTACCCAATTTTCAATCATATCAAAATAACATCTATTAACACCGATTTGGGGCTTATTCTTCACTTTCCTCGTGCAAATACTGCATTTAGGGGGGAAATCCCGTTGCATACAGTGCCGGAAGTGTGGCTTTTGCTCCCCGAACACGGGTACTTTTTCCCTTGATGCCCTATGTGTAATGCAGAGAAGCTTGATGCATAATTCCCGAAACCTTATTACAAAGCTTCGTCCCATGCACGTGGGCTCGCCGGTTTACGTGCGTGAACCGACGGGCACACATGCGCGAACCGACGAGCCCACGTGCGCAGGACAAGGTTTTACATAAACCTCCGTGATAAAAAGCATGGGGCATACACGGATTCTACCTATACAATCTTCCGGTTTTGCCCTTATCTGAGGGGCGGTCTATCCGTTTATTGTATTGTTTAAAATCCTACTTCCCTGCTGGTGAGAGTGCATTATCAAAGAAAATGCCGGGACTGGAAAAGATTCGGGAGATAAGGGAAAAGGAAAATCAACTATAGACAACCATTATGTTAAAGATATGTTAAAGTGATACTACTTTGAAATTTTCCAGCTCTGGCGCATATATTTGAATAAAAAACTATTTGTATGAAACAGAAAATATTGTATATACATGGTTTGTCATCTTCCGGCTCATCATCAACAGCAAAGAATTTGCGGATGTTCTGCCCGAATTATGAAATCTTGTCTCCCGACTTGCCCATTCTTCCAGACGAAGCTCTTGATATGCTACGTTCTCTGTGTAAAAAAGAGCATCCGAATATAATCATCGGCACATCCATGGGCGGCATGTTTGCCGGACAGCTCAGAGGTTATCGCAAAATACTGGTCAACCCGGCTTTTCACGTTTCCGAATTCATGCGCACCCAGATTGGTGTTCATGAATTTCTGAATCCCCGCCAAGACGGCAAAACCCAGTACGAAATCACATCCGAATTATGTGATGCCTATCAAGCAATAGAAAAATGCCAATTTGAGGACCTCTCACCATTTGACCAAAACAAGACATACGCCTTGTTCGGTAAGAACGACACTTTAGTACATGGGCATGATGAATTTATTGCCCATTACAAAAAAGACAATGCAAGATGGTTCGAGGGAGAACATCGGCTGAATTTTGAGATTACAAAAGATATTGTTGTACCACTAATACATAAAATCATGAAAGAAGAGATAAAAGAAAAACTCCTGTCATCACCGCTATTCAATTTGTCATTGTCCTCCAAGGAATTGTTTCATAGCAATTTCCTGTCTTGGATAGGAGAACGATACCCTGACCTGTTCATAGCAATATTCGAGGAATTAGGATGTAGTGTAAAATGGAAATCCAAAGCATGGAAAGTAAAAAGAGAACTGTTGAATTTAGACCTATGCGTACAGCTGTGTAATGGTGAGCATATCCCGTTTGTATTGGAGAACAAAGTAAAGAGCATTCCTCGTAAAAACCAGTTGGATGAATATGCAGCTAAGTTAAAACCCACGCCGGAAGATAACTTGATACTATTATCGCTGGCAACAGAGTTTCCAGACAAGAAAGATATTGAAAAAGAAGGAAAATGGAAGATTTGCAGTTACAAGCAGTTGTACGAAGCCATAACCATAAGCAAGAACAAAAAAAATGATGTGGAAGAACCATACCATCGGGCTTTAATTGAAGATTATTGTCTATTTATACAGAGTTTGCATACTCTTGCTCAAAGTTGGAAAGTAAATGAAGGAGACACGTTCTTGTTAGCGAAGACAAACAAAGAGTATTGCAATGAACTACGGATTGGGGATTTGCAAGACAAGATATGGTACTCGCAACTATGTGTCAAACTCAATCAGCATTTAAATGATTTGTTGAAAGTACGGACTATTTCCGGATTAAACATAGAGGAGATAAAAGGCAAGGAAACTAACTCGAATAAAGTCTATACAAACTGGGGCTTTACTCACGGACAAGGTTTGTTGGAAGCAAAAGTGAAAATTCACAATGAATACATCTTACTGGTGCAACTCCAAGGAGATAGGTATTGCCGCGGTATAGAATGGATAAGAGAAAAGCCTGCTACGCACGAAGAATATTGGGAAAATACAAAAAATGAGAAAATCCCACAATCATTCTTCCAATTCGATGATGAGGCTGTTGAATTTCCCTCCATATGTATAGATGCGAATAAAAAGATAGAAGCAAGGAAGCACAAAGATGGAACCCGTACCTATAATAAATATGGTGACCGTTTTTTGTATCAATCAAAGAAAATACAGGAAAATGCAACAGTGAGCGAGGTGCTGAATGCCATCAAGGAAGATATAGAAAAGATTATCTCCAGATAATTCTGCATTTTCTTTCTCAATTCTGAAATTTTCATCTCAACTTGTATATAATTGAATCGACCGTCAGAAATCCCAAGTTCCGGTTTCTGATGGTCGATTCAATTTTATTAATGCAAGAACAAAAATTATGATAAGTATGAAAATATCAACAGAAAGACTTTGCATCCGAAATGCAGAAACAACAGATGCTTTAGGCGTCTATGAACTGATGAGTGACGAACAGACCGCTCTCCAAACCGGTTTCTCCCCGATGAGCCATCCGAGCGAAGCAGAAGGGAAAATTCGGAAAGAGCTGGTTACCGGTAACCTGTTTGTCATTACCCAAAAGGAAGAAGCACAAAAGGTGATTGGCGTATTTGAGTTATATCCTTGCTCACTTCAAGAAACGAACGGAAACTCTGCAAACTATAAAATCTGCTATTTCCTCCACAAAGAAGCACGAGGGAATGGGTATATGACAGAAACCATAAAATCTATCTTACCCTACCTCTTCAATGAATGCTGTGTAGGTACACTCGTTATAACAGTCTTCCCTCGCAACGACGCTTCGCGCAGGGTGGCAATCAAAAGTGGTTTTATCTTCAAAGGATTGGAACGGGAGCATGGCATTACCGGCTGTGATGAATTGGTAGATGTAGAGGTTTATATGCTCACCAAAGAAGAATACGAATATCCGGGAACGAACAAATTGCAAAAAGAAGATTTAAGAATAATCGAGAAACAGAAATGGATAAACCAAGGCGGCATTCTTTTCCCTATACCCGGCTATGCCTCTTTGATGTCAACACCCGGCAATGGAGTATTCCGAATCTATAAAGAACCAAACACCGGAAGACTTGGATTGGAGAAGATAGACGAAACCTTTGCGTTCAGTTTCAAGATATATGACCTCGAATGCGAAGATGTGATGAAACGGATTATCACAACATGGACTTCGGAATTGTTTGTCAAGAATAATAAGAATCTCGGTGTTATCTTCAACGGTATAAAAGGAACGGGCAAAACCATTGCCGCCAAGTTGCTCTGCAACAAAATCGGACTGCCTGTCATTGTCATTTCCAAACCGATGGATGGTATGCTGGAGTTCATTCAATCACTGTGTTTCGAAGCAATCATACTGATAGACGAAGCGGAAAAGACTTTTAATGAAGAGGAAGATGTATTGCTGAAAATGATAGACGGAGTATATAATAGCAAACGAAAATTGTATATCCTTACGACTAACGAATTGAATATCGACGAGAACCTGTTGGGTCGCCCCGGACGGATACGCTACATCAAAGAGTTCTCCAACCTCTCGGCAAAGGCGGTGAATGATGTGATAGATGACCACCTTACTAATATGTCCTTAAAGGAAAGTATCTTGAAAATGGTGGATTCGCTTTCCATCTCTACCATAGACATTCTGAAAACCATTATCGAGGAATGCAACATTACCGGTGAAATCATCTCTGAAGATATACTCAATGTACCAAGAGCGAAATATAGGATAAACATCATTCAATTCGAGGATTTAGGAACAGATTATTATTGTGATTTGAAAGGATTTATAAAAGCTGAAATACCTGCAAATGTAACCATAGAGGAATGGTTATCAAAATCGGTTGCCGGTAAAAAAAATGTAAGGAACAAAGACATGATAGCCGAGAAGTTTGGTTGCAAAGTGAGTATTCGTTCTCAGTTGAACAGTACTTCTATTGTTCATTGTGGACAACAGGTGTGTAAATACGAAATAGTAACCTGCGAACCGGATGCTCTTGGCTTCTTCACTGTTGAATGTGAATACGACGGTGATATTACGTTGTGCTGCCTGGGCAATGCAAAAGCTACGCCATCTTTATATAAAGGTACTCTATACTGATTGGGCATGGGAAAAAGATTGAACGTAGAACAGATTTTATGTCTACAATGGCTGGGCGTAAAAGCATCTGAAATATTCCGGGCTGATGAAAATTTCTTCAATAATATAGCGAAAGAACGGGATGATTTGGAAGAGCTATTGAACAAGGCCAAGTCACGGATAAAAGAGCAAGAAAGGTTGGGTATCTGTTCATTCCCCTTCCATCATCCCGACTTTCCTCAATGCCTACGTGTCATAGGAGAAGATTGTCCTCCACTCATTCATTTATTGGGAAATATGGATTTATTGGACAGAAAAGCCGTTGCAATCGTAGGAGCAAGAAAAGCCGGGGAAAAAGGCTGTTATATTGCCTATAATTGTGCGGTAGAATGTGCAAAGAATGGAGAAGTAGTTATCAGCGGTATGGCTTTAGGTTGCGACACTGCTGCCCATCAAGGATGTCTTTCTGTTAATGGTAAAACTATCGCTATTGTGGCTTCCGGGTTGGATATTACTCATCCCAAAGAGAACAAGCCACTGCAAGATAGGATTCTTCAAAATGAAGGTCTTCTATTGTCCGAGCAAGTAATTGGCGTGAAAGCCAATCCCACACGATTGATAGCCCGTAATCGCTTACAGGCCGCTTTATGCCAGAAGTTGATTGTGGCGGAATGCCCTATTCACAGCGGAACCATGCACACCGTAAGGTTTGCGCAGAAGTATGAGAAGAAAATATATGCCGGGCAATTCACCCATTACAACCAGGGCAATTCCGGGAACGAATATCTATTGAAAAATAAAATAGCACTGCCGATATGATGATTCGATATAAAGGTTTTAATATCTTCGCATTTTCTGACACACATGGGAAGCACGAAGAAGTTCAAATTCCGCCTGATACGGATATTCTGATTTGTGCAGGCGATGTAGAAACCGATGAATACAACTTTGCCCGATTTATGGAATGGTATTCTAACATTCCTGCACTGCTGCGACTCTTCGTACCCGGAAACCATGATTTGTCATTTGACATATATCCGATTGCTGACGTTCAAAAACAGATACCGAACAATGTGAAACTTTTGCTGAACAATGGATTTTCTTTTAGTGGATTGAATTTCTACTCCATTGAGGCCAGACCTTGGTTGCATACCCCGTTGAGTATTCCTGACAGTTTGGATATACTTGTCACACATGGAGCGGCAAAAGGTTACTTAGATAATAGACATGGTTGCTCACTTCTTGCAGAAGCCATCTCAAAGCATCCTCCAAAAGTCCACCTATTCGGACATACTCATGAATGTGGAAACCTGTATTTGAAAACAGATTATACAACATACTATAATGTAAGTCTATATCAAGACTTATTTCAACAACAATAAAGAAAAAACAATGGAAACATTTTTTGAACTGAAATTAAAAAGGAGATACTCATTCTCACATACAAGCCATTAATCTCCCTCCTCTCGTTCCGTACCGGAAACAATCATAGGAAGTCTAAAAAAGAAATTAGCTGAATACAGAAGGAAATAACTTACGTGGTACAGCAGAAATTATTATTGCTCAAAACAGGAATGGAGATACGGGAATCGTGCGTTTGAAGTTTAATGGAGAGTATTCAAAATTTGAGAATTTAGACGATTAACACTTTATTCTGTGTCTCCCGAAAACTATAAGGTTGATAAGAAGGACTACTTGTGATGCAGTCAAGCGAGCTCATACCCTCCCCCTGAAACACAAAAGCGTGCAACTCACCAGAGCTGCACGCTTTTGCTTATTGTTTATTATCTGTATCCTTATCGGAATCACTTCACTTTCTCAAAGATAATTACTACTGTATATCAGCGTATTATACACAACTTGGTACAAATATGATTACTTTACTTCGTTTACTCTATATTTCAGCCTTAGCGAGAATAGAAAAGCTAGCGCAAAAACTTTAACTTAGTTTAACTATGCTATTTTTGACGATTTCTATTTTCTCTTGTTTTCAGATAGTCTTCGATATTTTCTCTTATTATGCTTTTCTTTTCATAAGCTATTGATTTGCAAAACGGTATCTATTTTTTCCTTTCGTTTTTTATGAAAAAGTGTTATACCTTTGCATTGAGAAATAAAAAACAATAGGCATGAAGCAAAAACAATATATACTCCATTCTTTGACAATAGAGGTCATTGCGGTGTTGCTGGCTTCAATGATTGCATTTCAAATATGCAATATGCTTAGCATACGAATGAGTTTGCTTCCGTTCGTTATGGCTGTCGGATATGTGATACTGAAACTTCTATATCATCTTTGCATCTCTATAGCAAGATACATTATAGAAACTCCTTTGTCACATTTGGCATTAGCCGATGAAGTGACAGATAAAAAGACTTCGGCTGTTGCATCCTTACATACCCAAGATTGTGTAGAAGTACAAAAAAGGCGTATGGAATTATTCCATTATGAATACCAGCATGAGCAACAACAATACAAGCAACAAAAAGAAAGAGAAGAAGACGAGAAATTAAATGCTATCCTGAAATATACACGAGACACATTCAAGCGTTTTGATTTGGACGAAACAGAGATTTTCCAAATTTGCGAATCTGTCCGCTATTTTGTGACTAATCGTCAAGTGCTTTCCATGACCGAGATTCATATTAAGAAACATAGTTCGCTCACACAAATCTCTTTAAAGAACTTTGCTTGGAACATCGCTTTCCAATATAATATAGGTGGAGATGTAACTACATCATTTGTGATGGCGACATTTGCCGAATGGTTCACTAACTCCACGTTTGACACCGTAAGAAAGAATCTGCGAACTACAACAGGTCGGCATAAAATTGAAATTGACGAAAATATCCTGTCGAAATACGGTATCTAAGCCATTTTTTCGCTTCCAAATAATAATTATTATCGGAAGTTGCTTATGTTATCAGAGTATTTATATAAATTTGCTCTTGAATTAAAACGTTTTACCTCATGGCTAATTTGAACAGACTAAAAGTCGTACTTGCAGAACAACAAAAAACAGGAAAATGGCTTGCAGAACAGATTGGTAAATCCAATTGCACTGTGAGTAAATGGTGTAGTAATTCTGTTCAACCAGACCTCAAAACCCTTAATGATATAGCTAATGTTCTTGATATTGATGTGAAAGATTTGATTGTTAGCAGTAATAAATCTTAAAACAATTTATTATCATGGAAGTAAACAAGAAAGAACTCAAAGAACAAGAGATACGCACCTTGTTCATTACCCCTGCACTCCAACAAAAGGGCTGGGCTGTAAGCGTAAATATGCGTGAAGAGTATTATTTCACGGATGGTCGAGTACTTGTTGTTGGCAACCAACATTCAGTAGCAGAGGGCAAAAAGGCTGATTATCTATTATACCATAATGGTAAGCCCATTGCAGTGTTAGAAGCTAAAGATAACAAACATGCCGTTGGGGGTGGTATTCAACAAGCTATGGATTATGCCCAAATCCTTGACTTGAAATTTGCGTACTCCAGTAATGGTGATGCTTTCTTGGAACATGACTTTATCACAGGGAAAGAAACCGAAATCAAATTAGAGAATTTCCCGACAGAAGAGGAATTATACAATCGTTATCTTGCATCCAAGAACTATACATCGGATGAACTTAACATAATAGAAACACCATTTTATTATGATGCCCATAGTCATGAGCCAAGATAGGTCGGCTACAACGGACAGGAGAAAAGCACCCAGTTCGGCCGCAAGAGCCTGCGCCTGGCCATCCCCTTGGAACCGGGATTCGTACACACCGTAGAGCCGGGCATCTATTTCATCCCCGAACTGATAGACCTGTGGCGTAGCCAAAACAAGTTTACTGACTTCATCAATTACGATAAGGTGGAGGCTTACAAAGACTTCGGCGGCATCCGTAACGAAGAGGATTATCTGATAACCGAAACCGGCTCCCGACGCTTGGGCAAGAAGATACCGCTGACTCCCGACGAAGTGGAAGCATTGCGATAAATGCAAAAACAAAAGCACAGTGCCTGAGTGAGCTCGCTCTTTAGGCACTGTGCTTTTTAGCTTTATGAAACGTGCCGGAACAAAAGCCTCAGACTATTCCATCTTTTCAAAAGAATCTCTATGCGATTCTCCCCAATCATCCATTAAATCAATGACAGGCAGCAAACTGACTCCCAAATCAGTCAAATGATATTCACTGTGGGGCGGCAATTCAGGAAAAGATACAATCTATAAAGCACTTATAATCAATACACCAATAAATTTATCGGTATACGTGCATTTTATCATGTATTTGCCATTTCAATACAATATATTATCTTTGCTGCATTTCTAACAGATAAATCTTAAAAAAACGATTGAGGGTGGTCTTGACGCGAAAAAGATAGCTGAATGTGCCCTTTTTGCCTATAAGATGCCGCAAGATGTTTGTGTGAGAGAAATTGTTATCGCAAAAACCAAACAACAGGATTGACAAATGAAAATCACAATATTAAACGGAAGCCCGAGAAACGGCAATACGCTGAAAGGGCTTCTTGCTTTTCAACAGGCGCTGAACAGTGCATACGAGGTCAAACTTATTAATTTGTACGAGCACTCAATAAAAGCGTGTCGCAATTGCAATTGCTGCCAAACCGGCGAAAGCGGCTGCGTCCACCATGACGATAGCAACAGCCTATTGGAAGAGCTGATAAATTCTGATGTGATTGTCTTCGGCACTCCTGTATATTACTGGGGCATGTCCGCGCAAATGAAACTGCTGATTGACAAGTTCTATTCCGCCAATTCCCGCCTCACTGCAAAAAAGAAAATAATCGTTATGGCGACGGGAGCAAACGCATTGAATGACATTCAGTACGAACTGATACAAAAGCAGTTTGATGCGATATGCAACTACCTGCATTGGGAATATGACGCGTTCATGCCTGTTTCCGCCTATAATCCGGAAGACATTTGCATGCAGAATGAAACAATTGAGCGAATCAAAAACTTGGCATCTTCCCTTTAAAGGCAGTGTCCACGATTTTGTGTAAATGAAAACGGGGTTCAGTTATAAGAGTTTATAAAACTGAACCCCCAAAATAGGATGTGTCATTTGATGCCTTGCCGCTGCCCAAATATAAAATTCTCTATCTTGTCACTCTGAACCAATCTACATCGGCCCATCCTCCATCATAAGCCTTTATTGACGGGCGAGTACAAAACATTCCCATTTTTACGCCAATCCATTTTCCTTCTTTTGCTTGGAAGCTATCACCCAACCTTTTATATTTTTCACCATCAAGGCTATAGCTAAAATCACACATCACCACAAGGTCATGCCCTCCCTCGCTTTCCTTAATTCTTTTACCACTACAAGTAAACTTCACACGCAAGAATACAGTGTCTACAGATATTAAGACTGATGAGTCTTTTATTTCCGGGCTACCATCATAGGCCTCCTTACATTCTACTTTTGCCAATTCAAGTCCTTCATCCGTATTTTCAATTATCAATCCCGAATAATCTAAGCCCATGACCACCAATCCGGTACGCTCACCCCTATATTTTACAGAAGGTTTAAAAGAAACTTTCATAGTCGCCGTAAAATTCCTTGCCGGTGTCTTTTGGAGCAACAGATTCGCGACATCCCACAAATTTTTATATCCATCAACTACAGGATATGAATACAAACGTACAATGCCCTTATCACCGGCATAATATGCCCATTTCTCATTTATATTTGCATGCCATTGCCATTGTGGTGAAAGAACATAACCATCAAATTCGTCACTTTCCTGCGGAGTACATATAGGATAGTCCTTCCCTACATTAGGTTTCTTGCAAGTAAGGACAGGTTCCCCACATCCATCACCATCATTATCAACCCCGATTACAGGCCAACCGTCAATCCACGCCATTGGCTGAAGATGCACCAAGCGTCCGTATGCACCGACATCTTGGAAATGAATAAACCAATTTTCCCCCGAAGCAGTATCTACCCACGCCCCTTGATGAGGTCCATTTATTTCAGTATTCCCTTGTGCAAGAACCGTTTTAGCCTCATACGGACCATTTATATTTTTCGAGCGAAGTACCACTTGCCATCCGTCAGGAACCCCACCTGCCGGATGGAATATATAGTAGAAACCATCTCATTAGTGTCCCGTTAAAATGGGACGAGTTAAACAATTAATCAAAAAGCCCCGGAATCAGGGGATCATTTAGATCTTTGACATCATTGAAATTAGTCTTATCGAACAGGTCACGCAAGTGGGTTTTGTCAGTCAATGATATGCTGAGAATTTGCAAAACTTCATAGGTTAAACGTTTCAACTTCATATCATGTTGGACAATAGCCACAAGACAGTACGTGATAATAGCCACACTGATTTGTATGCGAACAGCATTCTCTGTTGTGCCCCAGAATTTCTTTATCTTGAGATGCTGCTTGAGCCATTTGAAGAATAGCTCGATTAACCATCTTTTCTTATAAAGATTGGCGACATCCAGTGCAGAAAGTTGTTTTGCATTCGTCAAGAAAGTGAACTCACGGTCATCCTCTTCGTCGTAATATCGGACGAGTCTGAATGACTCAGGATATTTTTTCTCGGAGAGATATCCGGTCAGTTTCACTTCCGCATCTGTCATTATATTCTTTGGCATTCTTCGCTTCCATTTGACTGTCTTATACTTTAAGTTCGTCTTGGCTCTGACAACAAAGAAAGAGCCTGTAAGATGTATCCTATAGAGTTCTTTAAAGGAGTCATAAGCCCTGTCGAATATATAATAAGCATTTGGTTCATAATGGATTGAAGACATTGCTGTGGAATCGTGCTTTGATGCAGTGGTTACAGTATAGAAGGCAGGAACTTGTGCTTCAATGTCGTATAAGACATGAGCTTTCACCCCTCCTTTCTTGCTTCGGAACTTTGCCCATGGGAATGTTGCAAGACACAACGGAATCGTTGTTGAATCAAACGCATATTTCTTTCCGGAAATGTCAAGGATGTTGGTCGTCCGCTTCTCGCAGGCTTCCTTCATCATATAGAATGCAAAGTCCTCGAAGATTCTGTAATCACGGTTCTGGTTGGCTGTCGCAAGAGTTGTCTTGGCTATCGGTTCACGGCCTAAACCAAGATGATATTGCTTGGCTCTATGCGCCTCGAAAGCAACGAGTAAGTCTCGCAGGCTCTCACGGTTACTCAGTTGTCCAAACATCATCGCGAGCATCTGATTCCAGCAAGTGAAATGTTTCACATATCTGTTGCCATCATACTTGCGAACATAGTTGTTGAACTGAGTCCTGTTCAGAAAAGCGGTTAATTGAGAGAATACGTATTTGTCTTGGAACATAGCAGCCATTTGTATTAGACTGCAAAGTTGCAAAATCAAGTCCGTTTCATTTCAAAAAACCATGTAATTGACTATATTTCAATAATTTCAAAGAACTTTTTATCCACTTTTACGGGACAGTAGTGAAACCATCTTTCTTATAAAATTTCGGACCTTCGCTAACCCTATGAGATTCGTGTCCATCGAAAATAATACGCGATTGTGTTATAGCCTTATTAGCCTCGCTATTCAATTCGCAAACCGCAAGAACGCTGTTTAACCCCGCACGGCTTCCGGCATAAGCATGAATCATATAAACCTTCCCGTCATCATCCCATAATGGGCATGCGTCTATTATGCCTTTGCCAGATTTCACAAGGACAGGATTGCTCCATCGCCCCCTTGGGTTATTGGTTTTAACCATGAATGCGCCTCTGTCCGGATCTCCCCAAAAGATAAAAAACTCGCCATCATGATAACGTATACTCGGAGCCCAAACACGATTACCATGTTCCGGAAACTCCGGGACACACATTGGTTCAAATCCATAAGGGACAGCCGCTCCTATGATACTCCAATTCACCAGGTCTTTTGAATGAAGAATCTGCAACCCCGGGATACAATTAAAGCTGGAAGATGTCATATAAAAATCGTCACCTACGCGACATACATCAGGGTCGGAATAGTCGGCATGTAATATAGGATTCTTATACTTACCATTTCCAAGATCGGAAACCCATACTTCAGAAACATAATTCCTGTTTTGTGCCATAACAGGCATTATCACAAAAGAAACAATGCACAAAAAGGTTTTAAAGATATACATTCTATTATTATTATTTCGCAAGTTCAAAATACCATTGACAAGATACCGACAAAAGCAAGTTTTCCATTCGCTTTGAAACATTCCCCAATTTTTCATTGAGGCACTGTCATTTGTAAAGTTTGAACCATTCGTAAAACACTATTTATTTTATCCCCGGATTGTCATAAAGCACTTTCACACTTGTCCAGTTTCCCAAATGACTACCTTGGGGCAAATCTACCAATATTTCCTTACCATTGAATTCAACCACTATTTGTTTTATTGAAGAATTCATCGTTGCATCAGCAACAAAAAGCTGCATATAAGCATCTTTGTTTTTTAACATGACCACACATGGCGAAGACACTTTCATTGAATTATTTCCCCATTGCAATTCTTCACCTCGTGGATAAAATATTGCTTGCATCATGTTTTTATCTTCACTCATAATAGCCTGAATCGTAGTATCGTTCCTTAAAATTTCAAAAGGCAATTTCCGTTCAGGAATTCCTTGTCCTGTATATACCACGTATCCGTATTTTTCATTTTTAGGGTTTCTACCGTGTTCAATCCAAAGACGTAGTATCTTATTCGTTTCGGGAATACCTTTTTTATTTCTATCGGTGGGATTTAACATGTTCCAATATGCCTTTTTGTTTTCAATAGCCAAGTATATATCATTGGTATATCCCGGGATGGCACAATAAGAGAACTTGCCTTCCTGTGTTATCCAAACACTATTTTTACCATTATTTGCGATATGCAATATGCCGCTATCCACAAATTCTTCTTTTCGGTCCTTTATTACAGAGATTTTACCATCTAAAGAGGTCTGGTCTATGGTTGTACGTATTATTTCATCCCTATCATCATTATTATTCGATATGCCGGCTCCAAGTGCTATAAAATAATCATCCAGAATGAAATAACCCTTATACGCTTTATACCCATATAATATATCATTCTTAATATGATAGTCCCCCTTGTCGTTTACACCTTCCTTGTCCGCTCCATTCATTTTCTCGAAAACATATCCGGCAACGGCATTACATTCAGTATCCGTCACCGCACCGGAAAAGTTATGCTTGCTACAATACCCTCTCCAATTTGTGGCAGGAATCAACTTCTCCATGCCCTCACGTGCTGTGGTTCCAGGCAAAGCCGTGACATCACAACTCCCTAAGATACGGCGATATTCATCTCCGTTACGCTGGAACAATGTAACTCCATCAGCCGTATGGAAATTATAATTATCAGCAAACAAAGCGCTTTCCACCCCATCCACCCTTACTGATGCCATATTGATTGAAACGTGGCAATCAGGCGTTTTCTTTATAAGGTCATCATTATTGTAAAACCAACGGATGCCGGAATATAGTCCAGAGGCACATCCTTCCATTCTTACTGCAAAAGTATCCAATTCTTTCTTTAATTGGAGCAATTCTGCCTGCTGTTGCATTGTGAAAGAAGGCATCCAGTTGCGTATTATTCTATTTAGGATATTTATGTAAGGTATTTTTTTCTTGTCAGGCCAATACTCGTATGTATTGCGGTCTAGTCCGGGTATCACATAACCATTACAATAATACCAGCTGCTACCCCTAAAATAGTTCATAATGGCCTCGGTATTTTCCTTTGACAATTCCTTATGCCATGGTGTATCCCTCAATGTTTGTAATGTTTGTAAAGCAAAATCCAACCCACCCATAGGATAACCAAAAAGGCAACACTGTTTCCCATGTCCCCATCCGGCACCATCGGCAGTCAAGCCTTCCATCCAAAAAGAATCACGAATTGTATTTTGCGACGTATAGCTGATACTTTTCCTACAAACATCTGCTACCAATCTTATCATTGAAGTAGAACTCAACATTGCTGCCACTGGCAGCAATGACCTGTACGCAATACCATTTGCTCCAATCCACCAGACATGATTTCTGAAGCGTTCCACAGAAACCACATTCAGGTCTGTCTCATCATTCCTCAAGGGTTGTGTCCATGCTTGTAAAGCAACGACCTTCAGCATAGTACATGCCTCACGCAACAGCTTTCCGGATTCGCCTTTCTCGGCCTTGTCCATATCACGCAACAACATGAAGTATGTATTCACCGCTGCCGTAGGGATAGCAAAACATGAAGCATGGAAACGTGTGGACACATTAGGACGCTGTATCTCCATTTCGCCATAATGTATTATGGCTTTAAGAACTTTCGGCGATATGCTTTCCTTATATCCGGTATTAAAACGGTAAGACGCGGTTATTTGGAAAATCCTCTCGTATGCTTTCCTTATGAACAGCCCCACTGTATCGTTTGTAGTCAATTTGTTTATCGCCTCATACATACCCTTGACCTTCTCTTCCATCTCTGCCATATCAGAAAAATATCCTTCGGATGTCAACGAATCAAAATACGAATCAACGACTTTGGAATTATTGTTTACTTTTATTCTATATGGATTATTGTGGTAATATTCACGCAATTTATGCAAGGCACGAATCTCCAACGAATCACAAAACTGTAATCCACTATTATTATACTTGCAGAAATTTCTGAATGCCAAATCCCTTTCAGATGCATGCACATTAGAAAACGTAAAAACGGCAAAAAAGATACTTACAACAATAAACTTCAAACCACATTTCATGACTGTACTAATTTTGATATTTATTTCAAGACTTCTCCCTTGTTTTCCGGATTATAAAAACCTTTTGTCTTAGACATAAACTCTGTTTTCATCTTGGCTACCAAAGGCTTCTTAATCATTGATAAATCCATCATTTGTCCTATATCAGTTCTCATATCAAATAAAGCAAAATCACATACAATACCCAATTCATTGCCTGTAAGGTTTTTCTTTTCTCCTTTATACGGAGGAATCAACATATAATCACCTTTCCTATATGCTAATCTCCCCATAGCCTCTGTTATAAAACTTTTTCTTCCTACAACAGTCTTTCCCATAAAAGCATCCAACAGGTTTTCAGAATCTAAATCCTTAGGAATATCCACATCTATCAATTCAGCAAAAGAAGCCAATAAGTCCATTTGTGATACCAACGCATCAGAAACTACAGGTTTTATATGATTTTTCCAAAAAACAAAAAACGGGACTCTGGTGCCTGCTTCAAACAAGCTGTATTTTCCTCCCCTCATTTCAGCTGCCGGTTTATGGTCTCCCAATAACTTTTCTGCCATATCTTTATACCCATCATTCAATACCGGCCCATTATCACTGGAAAATACGATGATTGTATTTTCTAGTAAACTGTTTTTCTCAAGAATCCTTATCAACTCACCAACACACCAATCAGCTTCTAACAAAGCGTCTCCTCTTGATCCCATTCCAGACTTACCCACAAATCTCTGATGAGGCACCCTAGGGACATGAGGTTGATGCAATCCATAATATAAGAAAAATGGAGTCCTTGCATTTTTATTAATAAAGTCACCTACTTTCCCGATAAAATAATCAGCCATGTCTTCATCCACCCATTTAGCAGAATTTCCCCCTTTCATAAACCCTATGCGGGGAATCCCATTCACTATAGAGTTATTATGTCCGTGCGACCAATGCATTTTCAGCATCTCCGGGTTGGAAATGGCCGTTGGCTCACCTTCAAAATTCTCCTCATAATTTACCTCTATAGGATCATTTTTATCAAGTCCCACCACATACCCGTTTTCAACATACACAGTAGGTACCCTGTCGTTTGTTGCTGCAATCAAGCATGAATAATCAAAACCTATTTCATTAGCTCCAGGAACAACTTTTTTGTTCCAGTCAGGTTCTCCTCTACCCATACCTAGATGCCACTTCCCTATAGCAGCAGTTTTATAGCCAGCCTGTTTGAACATCTTCGGCATTGTAAATTGTGTTTCCTTTATCAATAAAGGCGCATCTCCCGGAAGAATCTTTGCATCCTTATTCTTCCATGGATAACATCCCGTAAACAGCCCATACCTACTTGGAGTTGAAGTAGCAGATGTAGAATGACCATCAGTAAAACACACACCCTGTTTAGCCAGATAATCAATATTCGGTGTGGATATAGTCTTACTTCCGTACGCACTTACATCTCCATATCCCATATCGTCAGCTAATATTACAATGACATTGGGCTGTACAGTCGCTTTATATTGACCGAAAACAGGCGGTAATGCAACTGTTGCCAGTGTTGTAGAAAAGATTCCACCTCTTATATATATGTTATTCATGTTTCTTTAAAAAATTATTTCACATTAAATTCATATATGTAATTCCACTCAAAAAATTCGCCTGGTAAAATATTGACAAGTACTTTCGGTTCAGGACAGAAAGCCTTTTGCCATGACCATAAGAAGAACGAATTGACAGGAACATCAAAACTGACAGACACGGACATTCCGGTCTTCTTATTCTCTAACTTGAAAGCCTTATTGTCCGACAACACATTAATGGCACCAAACGCTGGCCTAAAATCTTTTATTTCACAGTTTATGTCTATCCTATCTTTTCCAAAATCCATACGGTCTTTGTTTACCCATTTTTCATTCGTCGCATCAATTTCGGCATCGGAAAATACCATGGCAAAATCCTTACCGTAATTCTGATAATTAAACTGTATGAAGTTATGCGAATAAGTTTCCGTAGTTATTCTCTTTTCCCCGGTATTCCATAGTTTATGATTCACAATAAGCTTATTTTCATCAATCCGGTAAATCTTTTCCAGCAAATAGCCATAACCTGTTTTTGATTCAAGCCTATGAGTTATGAATATACTTTTATCATCCGACGCGATTGTACGTACTCCTGCGCTCACCACCTTATATGGCTTTGCATAATCGTAAGGCTCATCATTCTCCTTTAGCAACTCTCCTATACCTATTTTAACAAATCTACCTCCGACTTTAGCTTCTGAATATCCAAGAGCCTCGGCAAAATGCTCTGCAAGCCCAGTCCCCCAGTTCGGAACCAAAGAATCATGTTCGCCCGAAGCTCCCCTGCCACAATAGTTTTTCCACTGCTGTAAGAAAGTACAACCTTTATATGTTACTTGCCCCAAAATACTTCCCCAGTCAAACCTGGAAGCCTTATAATAACTATTAACGCTATCCGGCAATAATAACATTATCTCCATATCTCCTTTCTTGATAGTCATAGAAGGATAATCCGATGCTTTCACTATTGGTGAAACCACCGCTAACGCAATATATAATAAAGATTTTATTTTCATGGTTATTTTGTAACTGCTCAACTATTAAAATTTTATTTAAGAAAACTTGTTTAGCCCTTAATACAATTAAGCTACATCCTTATTTTTTTTCCTTTATTATACCAATTAATAACTTTTTGACTCAGCTCTTTACATAGCAAAGGATGCTTTATTGCAATATTTGTTGTTTCATTTGGATCTTCATCAATATTATAAAGCTCCATCCCTGTTCCATTTGAATTAATCAACAATTTAAAATTTCCTCTGCGAATTGCCAAATGAGGACTTTGATGGTGTTCTTGCGGAGGTTTAGCAAAATAATGGTTTCTTCCAAAATCCCACATCAAATCCTTCTCACGTGTCTGCGGTTTTATTCCCAATAAAGCATCGCTCATGTCCTCGCCACAATAATTATACCCTTTAGGCATTTTTGCTCCTATAATTTTACATAGTGAAGGGAAAATATCCACTGAGGAAATTATCGTTTTATTTTCCGTATTGCCCTTAGCTATTTTTTGAGGCCAGCAAACAATAAAAGGCATCCTTACACCTCCTTCATAAAGACTTACTTTTGACCCGCGCAGCCCATTCGTGCGTACTTGTTCAAAAGTAGGCAAAGCTCCATTGTCACTCGTAAAAATCACCAATGTATTTTCCCATATGCCCAAATCCTTCAATCCTTTAATGAAACGTCCTATTTGAGCATCATATTCCTTTAATACTTTTTTAAAATTAACCTTAGACGTCCAACTTTCTTCATTATCAAATGACCTCGTATTTGGTATCCATGGATCATGCATATCATCCGGCCATAAATTAATGAAACAAGGATTACTACCAACATTCCTTCTCAAGAAATCCAAAGCCTTGTCTACAAAATATGCAGTACGATCCCAACGTTTAATCGAATCCTCTTCACTCCAAATCCAATTAGAAGCAGTCAATAATTTATCGGGGTCAGGACTTTCATAAGTAGAGACATATTCATCAAACCCATAAAGTGGAATTTGTGGTGCATCATCAACATCCCTTCCTCCGCCCATGTGCCATTTGCCTATATGAGCGGTTTTATACCCTACCTCCTTCAGTGAGCGTGCCATTGACGGTGCAGAGATGTCCAAGAAATCAAACTGTTCACATTTCTTATTCCAATCCCTATGGTGAAGGAATGTATTTATCCCCAATTCAGTAGGAAATATTCCTGTCGTCAATGAAACTCTTGACGGTGAACTCACAGGAGATGCTGTATAATAATGGTTAAACTTAAGCCCATTGGCTGCTAAGTTATCTATATTCGGTGTTCTCACCCATCCACTATTGTAGCAAGACAAATCACCTATTCCCATATCATCAGTGTATATAATGACAATATTAGGTTTTTCTTCAGCAATTGCATATCCTGCCATTGAAGATAAAAGACAGGTTGATAATAATATATTTTTGTTCATCATAATCCAAACATAATGTGCTGTTAATTTACTTACTTGACAGTTCTTTCTTCCTTAATAATGCCTCCAAATAATAATAATCAGCATAATTCAAAGGAACATCTATCTCATTTCCATGCGGAAGGCTTCCTACGGAATGCATCAATATGAAATTTCCATTTTCCCCTAATTTAGCTTGATAATTTTGACCTGATAAAGATTCCAATATTATATCTGCCTTAACAACATAGTCCTTTTTATTTGTATATTCAAATAGTTCATAAAGTGCTGATGCGGTTATAGCCGCAGCAGATGCATCACGAGGGGAGTTCGGTATATCAGGAGTGTTGTAATCCCAATAAGGAACTAAATCTTGAGGAAGATTTTTATTATTGAATATAAAGCTGGCTATTTTTCCCGCTTGTTCAAGGTATTTGTTATTCTTTGTATATCTATAACAGACTGTATAGCCATACAACCCCCAAGCCTGTCCACGTGCCCATGCAGATGCATCAGAATATCCTTGTGCGGTTTGTCTGCTACGCACATTACCACTTTCAGGGTCATAGTCAACTACATGGTATGAACTGTTATCTTCCCTAAAATGATTGGCCAATGTAACATTAGCATGCTTTGTTGCAATATTATAATATGTAGAATCACCGGAAAATAAAGACGCTTCAAATAATAATTCCAAATTCATCATATTGTCTATTATTACAGGGCATTTCCATCCACGTTTCTTTTGCCACCCCTTATCCACATCCCAAGATTGAATAACGCCAACGTTAGGCCTAAATCTGGAAGACAATGATTTGGCAGCTTGAACTATCACCTGTTTATATTCTTCCTTATTGGCAAAACGTATTCCTGCCAAATACGGACATCCCACCATAAATCCCAAGTCATGGGTTGTTGTCAAATGTTGCAATGTATCAAGACTTTCAGTAAATTTCTGAGCGTAATCCTTCCAATATTCATCGCCTGTCAATTTATAGGTCATCCATAAATTAGAAGGGAAAAAGCCTACACACCAATCTTGTATTGGCGTGTAATAAACATTTCCGTTTTTTATGGACCTTGGATATAAGAACTCTCCAGTCTTTTCAATTTCCTGAAGTTGCAAATCCAATTGTTCCGAAATAAATGCTACATTTTCTTTTAGAAATTCTTTATCAACAGAATCTTTTTTAGAACACGAACTTAATCCAACAAAGATGCCAATCAAACAAATGCCAATATTTATAAAATCATTTCTTTCCATTTTTCAATATATTTATTATTTTTTTGTGGTAAACGATGATACAGGCATACCGTTCACTCCAAACAATGTTCCTTCAATATAGTTTTTATAACAGTATCTGACAACCTCAGGTTCTTTCACACCGTCATTCCAAACTTCAACCAATTTCCTATTAGTTATACGTGCTTCTGCCGGGTAAAACACTCCGTCTTTACCAGCTATTTCAAACCCTTTAAGGGGTTTATAAAATGATGTAATGCCCATAGGAGCCCTTCCAAACGACAGTATAACCCTATTACCTTTTATTTCATGTGATGAATACATCGGTGACCTTGCATATATGCCTTTCGTTGCATAGGTCTGCGACAATGCTAAATAAGCCAGCCTGCTACCCACCTCTTTTTTTTGCGATGGATGTATGCATGTTTCGTTTCCAATATCCATGGTGACCACCATACCAACATTATCTATTTTCTTTTCACAATTATACTGTGCTTGGCGCAATAAAGCGGTTCCCAAGGCATCGCTATTTCCATAATTATACGGTGCAATCTGCACATAATAAAACGGCAGCTTATCGTTACCTAATTTGACACGCCAATCCTTTACGAAAGACTGGAACAATGATTCATATTGTGAGGCATCATACCTGTTCGACTCCCCCTGATACCATATCACGCCCTTATAACAATAGTCTCTTATAGGATAAATCATACCATTATAAAGCATTGAAGCTACAGAATGAGGATTCTTCACCTCGGAATCATCAGTCAGGTGGTTTTGAGAAATTTCAGGATACTGCTTTAACACATCCGAATCCATCCAAGACTGTATGACAGAACCACCCCAACTGGAATTAATCAAACCTACCGGAACATTCAATGAACGTTGCAACCGGAGACCGAAAAAATAGGCCGTAGCACTGAAATTCGCAACATTCTCCGGCACGTTAATTCCCCATGTCCCGAAACAATCATCAAGCGTAGTCTTCGACGGATTACGTTTTACGGTAAAAAGCCGTATCGGAGTAGATGCTGCCGCATTAGCTATCACTTCTAACGAATGTTCAACCGGCTGTCCTAAGAAACCTTTCATCGGCATTTCCATATTTGACTGTCCGGAACATAGCCATACCTCACCTAAAAGAATATTATTCAATTCTACCACATCACCATCACTAATCACAATTTTATAAGGACCTCCCGCCCTACCTGTTTCTATCACCACTTCCCATTTTCCTTCAGAAGTTGATTTCGTTTCATACACCTTATCGTTCCAAGATGTAGAGACTTCTATATGTGTTCTTTTCCCCGATGTACCCCACAACTTTACTTTTGTTTGTTGTTGCAGCACCATGTTATTTGAAATTATAGATGGTAATTTCACTTTAGCATGGATACATGGTAAAATTACAAAAAACAATAATATAAATATTTTAAGAATTCTCATGACTGTTACATTTTTAAATTATAATTATTGTGGAAGCAATTTGATAAAATACATCATATTACTTCTCCAATCCAATTCCATTTTGAATGATTCTTGTGTTAATTTTATCACGGATACTTCCGGGTCTATATTTGAAATTTCATTCAAGGCTTTTTCTTGAATATCATTTAATTGAGAAGGTCTTCCCATTTCTATATAAGCCGAATTAGCATCCCCATTCATATAACCCACCTTGTATAAATAAAGAATATAATTCCCTTTTTTTATTCCGTTAATCTGAAAATTTATTTTTCCTTTTGAACTATCCAGTTGTTTTTTTATAAAGAAACTGTTATTTGTATCTTTATTACTATATTGTGGCATAGTAAAATCATAAATAAGAGCGGCATAATTACCTTTTTCATCTCTTGTAACCCAAGATGATTCGTCAGAATTACTCAATTCTTTTGAATATAACTTGTTTAAGAACGAATAAGCATAAAAAGTAGGTTTTCTTATACCATGCCAATTCAACAATCCAAACCCACCATGCAAAGCATCTCTTACCGGTCCTGCTTCCTCAAATATATCAGTAAAGGTCCAATAAGACATAGAAGTAACATATTCATGAGTTTGCCTCAATGTATTTAAGATAAACGTTGCATTATGATAAGTATCATGCATTAAATCACGACTTGAAGGCGAACTGTTAAACTCGGTGTAATGTAATTCCATGCCATCCTTACCGGAATCTTGTATTTTCCGTCTTACCTTAGCAACATCTTTTACCATACAATTATAATCAGGTTTTAACCTGAAATTTTTCACTCCGAATTCATCAAGGAAACCCTTGACACCATATGTATGGGTAGAAATAAAATCAAGCGGCACATTATTCTTGTCACAAAAATCTATAATATCGCCAACCCACGCGTTCCCTGCGGTAGCAGGCCCGCCAACCCTTAACTTCGGTGAAACTTTTTTTACGGAATTGGCAGCAATTTTATACATTTCGAAATAATCATCCTTAGTACCGGTAAAGAAGCCTTTATGGTTGGGTTCATTCCAAACTTCAAAATACCACTGCTTAACTTCGTCAAGGCCATAGCGCTCAACAAGATGATTAACCACCTCAAAAATCAACGAAGCATACTTCTCTTTATCTGCAGGAGGGGTCTTATTTGCTTTCCACCAAGAAAATGTTTCATTACCTGTTTTTAAATCCCCCGGCATAAAACTTAATTCCACGAACGGTTTAATGTCAATACTTAACAAAAAATCATATAATGCATCTATATAATGAAAGTTATAAACAGGCTTTCCCTTTTTCTCTTTATATACTCCCATATCATCATGCAACAAGCCATGAAAACGAATATACCGAAAGCCACATTCATTTTTTATTTCCTGAAGATGCTTTTGCCATTCAGCCCTCAAACCTTCATTTGCACGCCCGGCACCAATACAAAAATTGTAAAAACGTGGCAACTCTTTTGTTTGGTCACTATCAACCTCTATCTTGCGAATTCCTTCCGCATATGATGTTGCTGTAAATAACGCAATTATAATTACTAATATATTTCTCATGGTTAATTAAATTATTTCGACTCTGCTAATGATACAACAAACTTTCGTTTGCTATTAGAAGGAATTTTCGTAACAAATCCTACGCGTAATGTTCCCGGATTATCATGGTCATAATTATGAACAGGCTTATTACTCCATATTTTTAAAACCGTGTTTAAAGGGGCATCAACAGACATTACCATTTTTCTTCCATCCTGTATCAATTCTATCTTATTTTCATTCAGTATCCTTGCTTTTGCCGCTGTAACCATTACCCACATTATTTCAGCCTGTTTTTCATTTGTTTCTATAACATCTGAAACAATCAAATCATCATTTCCGTCCAGATTAACAGTTCTAATAACTTGTTTTATGTTTTTTCCATACAATGGAGACATATCTAATCTTGCTCCCTTACAATCATCAGTCTGATAGGTTTCTATAATGGAAACATTACCATCAACCAAATGTTTTTCTCCATTGATAGTAATAGTCGAATGTGCAGTATTTCCCAAACGGAAAACGTCCCATCGCTGTCCATTCTGTGCTTTATTCCATAAATCAACCCCTTCTTTTTCCAATGTATAATAAGACTGTAAGCCCAAATCAATCGACCATCTGATGCCATTCTTTTCATAAACAAAAGAACCGGCATCCATATGTCCGTGCGGAATGGATGCAGAGCCACCTACAACCCCTAAGTAAGTATCATCTTTATTTTCCCATCCACCTTTATATATAAACAAAGGTTTTTTTCCTTTACTAAACCAAAAGTTACCCTTGGGGGCTTTCATATTCTCATAATTCATATCTTTTGAGAATATCAAAAGATTAGGCAATAAACGGTCTTCTCCTGCATGCGCTTTAAAATTATTCAAATAAGAATATTCATACCATACCAATGAAGGATTATTTGTTTTGGCTGCAAACCAAAACATTCCGTGATTTAAAGATATTTTCTTTCCTGAGTCACAGAAATTATAACACCATCCGGAAGGGGCTGTCATATAAAGCATAAAGTATGGCGAACGCATAAATCCAGCATGTTCAGAAAGTCCGAAATCAGTACCTAAAGCACTTTCCATCGCGGCCAGCATAGTAACCTCAAAGCCGGTCCCATATCCCCAATAAGAGTATCCTTCCGGATAAGCGCCATCAGGTAAATAACTATCCATCGACAATGGTAATGTTTTTACCGCTTTCTTTATAATATGTTCAGCTTTTTCCGTCTCATCTTCATATATTGCCAAAGCTCCAAAGACCAAACCTGCATTACATACTTGATTCCAATTATTAACTCTATTGTAAAAGCCCCCTGCCTCTGCAGTGTCAAAAGCCTTTTCAACAATTGCAGATCGGATTTTTTTACGTGTATCATCTTTCAAGAAGTCATACAACCAGTCATACCCTATTGCAACGGCCATAGTCATCTCACCTACATCTAGATAATGGGACGGATTCCAATCTGTGAAATCACATACAGACAGTAGTTCTTTCTCGGCGCGTTCCGCATACTTGACATTTTCTGTCATACGGTATGCATATGACAAATAATATATACGCTTGAGCGCCTCCCTTGACACGGCTAAAAGGCGTTTACCAGTTTTCTTTCTGACCACAGGCTGTGTACTTAAAATTCCGTCAGCACAATGCAAGATATGTTCATGTATTGACTTCATTTTAATGTCCTTAGATATCAACCTTTGTATAGCCTGCTCTTCGTTTGATTTTAGTAAAATCCTGGGATGACCGCCTATCTCATTTTTTGCCATGGCAGCACCACACATCAGTACCCCCAATAATAAATATATTAGTTTTCTCATTACATTAAAAATTGTTCACTATTTAGTCAATTTTGTAATAATTTTAACTGTTTCTCCTTTAGGAACGGTCAAAGTCCATCCGACAATAGTCCTATCCTCAATTAACGGATCCCAATCCCTGTCTTTCCATGTCGACGGGCGTACTGTCTCCCATGTCATATATTGGAACTCTTTTGAAGAGCCTGTGACTTGTGCCGACAAATACCTCTTTTTACCATTTTTATTCAGTACTATCTTATCTGCTTCTTTTGTTGATTCAGAGATTGAAAGCATACGCCATTCCAACTTACAATCCAATGACGGAAGAGCTGTAATCTCATCTTCAACTACCAAATCTGTTCCATTTACAAGTTTTACAGTTCGAGTGGCTTTTGTTACCTGCCCGTACATAGGGCCTGTCATATTAACAACCACACCTTGCTCTCCATCAGAATCAATGACCTTATCCATAGAAGCGAAACCGTCAACATAATAATCTGTAGGATGAATTTTATCTTTTACAGAACCATCATTTGAATAGGCAGAAATTGTACTATGACAAAGATTATTAATACGGAATGTATCCCATCTCAATCCTTTCTGCGACCAGTCTCCGGATCTGCTTCCTGCTGCTTGAAGTGCCGCAAACCACTTAGAATAAGAAGGACGCATGATATCATCAGACCAACGAATGCCATCTGCTTCAAACACAAAAGACCCCATATCCATATGAGCATGTGACGCATAACAAAATCCGCCTTTTACCCCAAGGAAAACATCTGTATCATCAAAATTCCATCCCCTACGGACCATAAACACCGGCATCTGACCATCACCTTTCCATATTTCATCCGTTGGCGGAACGATTTCATTAGGATTGAAATCAAAATCACTAATCATGGTTACTATAGCAGGTAAAAGACGGAAATGGAGTCTATCGTTCAAATTGGTTTTCGAATATCTTCCATTATCCATTTGCCGTTTTTCACAAAAAACCAGACTTTGGTCTTTTTGCTTGGCTGCATACCACCATGATGTAATATGCGGATTATCCTTTGTTGCACCTCCGTCATTATAAGAAAACTGGGTTTCCATCGTACCATGAAGATACAATGCAAACTTTCCGGACTCCATGAAACCTTCAGTTTCAGCAATACCCCCGGTATGTCCGAAAAGGTCCTGAAGGCAGGACATGAAACAAACTTGAAAACTTGTTCCATAATTCCAATAATCGGCACCTTCGGAATAATTTCCATGAGGAGAATAAATCTCTTCAACCACAGGTTTATTTTCCTTATATGCTTTTTCTATCTGGTCACGTGCGATTTTTTTATCCTTTTCATAAATTGCCAACGAAGCCATTGAAGCGCCACCCAATGTAATGGAATTCCAATTCCCCAAGCTACTCGACATATCCTTTTTTAAAACTTCCTTTATGCCTTTTTCAACCAAAGCCTGGTGTATCATCTTTCTTTCTGCCAGGCTCAAATCATAATAAAGCCAATCATACCCTACAGCTACAGCCAAAGGTATTTCTCCAAGGCTAAGTCCTTTAGGGTCCCAATTTGGGAGCTTACATGTTTTTTCCAAATCTGCACGAACTTTGGTCAGATAATAATCTCGTCCGGTAATTTTATAAGCATAGGCACACGAAAGGATATTGTCGACAATAGTCGTATGGTCACCGGCCTTATTAAAATCAGGCTTTTTCGACAACACTTGATCAGCCCTGTCCATTACCGCTTGATGAAGTTTATAAAGGATTTCGTTGTTCGCCTTATTTGTGGTTACTTTTTCTTTGAGTCTGACAAAACCATCAGCATCTATAAACAGACGTGGATGTCCCGCGTTTGTTAATTTAGAGTAATCAAATGTACCGGTAGGATCGGCTGACGGGTCATTCGGCTCTTCCTCGAATTTTTCATCACTAGGCTTATCCGGACCACCATTACCACCGCCTTCAGTTGTTATATCATCTTTTGAGCAACTGCATGCAAAAAAAGCAAAAGCAAGAGTTATAAATACGTATTTTCGCATAATTATTTTCCAAATATTAAATTTTCAATAAGGTATATCGGGGATTTAATGCATAAATCCCCGATAATTAAATTACAAAATAGCGGACTGTGACTAATAAGCCCAACCGTCACGCCTACTTAAATTAGGATTGCGTTGTATCTCATTCAAAGGAGCAGACCAAGGCCACATGTATTCTTCATAATAGCCTCTCAGCTGGATAATACTTCCCCACCATGATTTTGTACCACACTCCGTACCACCTTGGAATTTACTTTCTTTGTAAGTTCCCCAACGGATTTCACTAAAGAAGTTTATAGCTTCCAAAGGAAATTCCACACGGTGTTCATAGCGGATACGTTCACGCATATCGTCCTTTCCGGACACGGCACATGAACCGGTTCCTCCATTTGTCAAGGGAAGCATATGCGCTCTATCTCTCACTTCATTAACAAGACTTATAGCACCATCCAGGTCATCAAGCTCATTAAGAGCCTCCGCATATTGCAACTGCACATCAGTAAAACGTATCAAAGGCCAATCTGTTCCACAATGGTCACGATCTATCAATTCACCTTTTTCAAATGCATTATATTTTCTGTAAAGATAAAAAGCAGATTTTCTATCATTAAGCCATAAGTCACCACCATCGGTACCTTGCTTTATCACCGGCCATCTCAATTGTTTGCCTATCTGAGTTTTGTCATCATTATAGTTTGGCTTATAGCAATTTACAGGTTCGTAAGGTGTCACAATAGTCTGCTTTAAACGAGGATCTCTGTTTACGAACGCTCTTTTGATGCGCTCCTCATTTCCTCTATCCAAATAATACTTATCAAAAACATCTTTACCTACTCTTTTTATTACTTCGTCTTTCCATTTAGGTTTCTGTACTGTATTTAATCCATCTCTGCAGAAAAACACTTCACGCTGCTCCGGAGTCAACTTATCCCAATCTTCAAGTCCTTCAACTTCCGCCCATTCAAACTTGCTTCCGTCAGCATTGCAATAATAATTAACAAAGTCCGGATTAGGCAAGAACTGAGTCCAACTTTCATAATTATCCCTCGCACCAACAAGTCTTTGGATGTTATCACTATAATCTGACTTAACATCAAACTGTACAGTAAAAATCATTTCTTTGCTCTTTTCATTTTCTATTTTGAATATCTCAGCATATTCTCCGTCGAAAAGTCCATATCCACAATCCTTTACTTTCTTAAAATCATTAGCCGCCTCTTGATACATTTTTTTCCACATATATACCATACCCCGGAGAGCATATGCAGCGCCTTTGGACGGACGGCCATAATTATTCTTAAGTGTATTATCCGGATAATGCTGGTTTTCAATGCAATATTTCAAATCATCCAACACATATCCCCAAACATCTTCTGCAGAAGATTGTCCTTTGGTACATTCTTCATTTGTAACCGGCTCCAGATAAACAGGAACCCCTTGATAAAGCATATTCAAACGATGGTAACACCATGCACGCAAGAATCGGGCTTCACAAACATATCTTTCATATGTAGCCTCATCCAATCCCGCCTCGTGAAGATTTGCCAAAGCATCATTACAGGAATGAATAATCGTATAGCAGAATTGCCATTCGCGTCTCAATTGAAAGTCACCGGCACTTTTTGTACTTCTTGTCAACAATGTAACCGGACCGGACGTTACATTATAATTGGTATTAAACCCAAGTCCTTCTATTCCTTGGCGATTCATTCCAGACTTTTGTCTTCCCAATTGAGGATTATCCAAATCGCGACAATAAAACTCATCATACAATCCGTTCATTCCACGCAAAGCCAATTCCGGACTTGTCCACATAGAGCCGCTTGATATCTTATTATGTGGTGTCAAATCCAAATCTACGCAAGACACAAAAGCTAAAGCGCAACCTATCAATAAAAGATTCTTAAACTTCTTCATATTTATTTTCTCCTATTTTTAATTAAAATGATGCTTGAACACCAAATGCCACTTGTTTCATCAATGGATATCTCATACTTGTACCCAACTCTGGATCCATACCGGGATATTTCGTTATTGTCAATATGTTATCCATTGATGCATACACTCTCAATTTAGACAATAAAATCTTACCGGTGATATTTTTGGGCAAAGTATATCCGACTTGTATATTTTTCAATTTGACATAATCACCTTTGTATTCATACCAATCGCTTTCAGCAGTATTACCAGCATTTGTTCCATATGTCAAACGAGGATATTTTCCTCCTATATTTGTGCGTGGGTCATCCGCTTTATCGGGATTATAAAAATAGTGATTACTCATAACATGGTCCATCGCTGCTTGTCCATAAGTAAAGGTTGAACGGTTATACACATCATTCCATATTAGATGAAATCCAAACGCTCCGGTCCAAATCATAGAAAAGTCTATACCTTTCCAATCCATCGCGATATTCAAACCAGCATGGACTTTAGGCGTACTGGAATGTCCGGTAAAATGAACATCATTTGCATCACCATAATTTCCATCACCATTATAATCCTTATAAAGGAAATCTCCATACCACAACTGATCTCTTCCCACTGCTTTTAATCCGGAGAATGTATAACCGGCTGCCAGCATGGCTTTCACCCAATCCATATCAGCCTCAGTTCTAATCATACCATCTCTAGGGCCTGCATTAGGATTTACTTCACCTCCGGTATAACCTTCGCCTGTACCTCTGTATATACGCTTGATTGAAGTTTCTCCCAGAGAATGTCCTTCGCATATAAGTCCTCCAAAGCCGTCTTGCGTGACATCTCCTCTGTTGCTTATATAAACCAGTTTATTCCCTTTATCGTCGTAAGTCCAGTACTCTTCCAGTTTGCCTTTATACTTCTCTACCTTATTTTTGTTGAACGCCCAATTGGTTGTTACAGAGAAATTAAAATCATTACCAAACTTATTCATATATGTAAGGCTCAATTCAAATCCACGGTTTCTTACCTGTGCTATATTCTGTGTTGCACCCGGAACAGTACCCATAGTCAGATACTGTGTAGGCGTAAAGAGTATTCCACGAGTAAACTTATCATACACATCAAAGCTACCGGAAAACTTATTGTTAAACAAACCAAAATCAACACCCAGATTTGTTGTCGTTGTAGTCTCCCATTTCAAATCCTCATTAGAAGCCTTAGCCCGACGCAATCCATTTATTGTACTTCCCTCCATTACTACATTAACAGCCTCATACAAAGCCTGCCAATCATAGTTACCGCTAGTAGCATTATTACCAGTCTGTCCCCAAGAAGCTCTGATTTTAAGGTTTGAAAGGTTTTCAAAACGCTTCATGAAATTTTCTTCAGAAATTCTCCATCCTGCAGAAAATGAGGGGAAATAACCGTAACGATTTCCTGCCGCAAACCTTGACGAACCATCTATTCTCAAATTAGCCTCAAACAAATAGCGGTCCTTCAACACATAATTCACCCTTCCGAAATAAGATTGCAAAGCCCATTCGTCAAAAGAGCTTCCTGCATCCATCAATAGTTCATAAGTCGAAAGTTCATCCAAAGTCCAATAGGTAGCCCCTTTCTTTAATACGTTAAAGCCATCGCTCTCGTGATGAGAAGTGGTATAACCCAAAATAACGCCCAAATTATGGTCGGATTTGTTAAAGTCGGTATTATAACGCACCAACAATTCAGTATTGATATTCATGGATTTTTTTGTCGACTTACTTAATGTAGCATTAGCCAAGTCGCTCTCCGTATTTACCTCATTGGCAACATAATCCCAACTTCCATTAGGACGAGAGTGGGTAATACGATTATTAAATGTAGGAACAAAGTTAACCGTTCCCTCCAAGGAAAGTCCTGGAAGAGGCGTAATCGAACCGTAAATTGTACCATTGAATTTATAAGTTACATCCGACCCGCTGGGACCATACATTTGGCGTATTACATTATTTACACCAGTCGATTCTTCTGCCACATTGGCAACTGAGCCCCATTTATTCGGTTCACCCACATAAAGGCCGGGAACTGCTATATAAAGATACTTGAATCCGTTGCTCACATTACACAATCCATTTTCTTGACGTTGTCCGAATATACGTGTACCTACTTTTAACCATTTGAACGGATTGGCTTCCAAATTTGCACGGAAATTAACACGTTTTACACCAGAATCCAATCCATATCTGTTAATAACACCTTTATTATCAAGATATCTTCCGGATATTAAATATTTAACCTTCGAAGAGCCGCCGGAAATAGACAAACTATGTTCCTGTGAGTAACCCGTGCCAAACACTTCCTCGAACCAATCCGTATTAGGATATACCATATAATTAGGCAATCCATTCTCTGCCAACCCATTAGGATTTTTCTCCGCTTCTGCCCATTTTTCAATGTTTGAAGCTGAGAAAACGTTTGCATATCCCATATTCTCTGATGCCTCGTTTGACAACGACATATATCGTGCATAACTATTAACAAACTTCAAATCATTGTATGCATTTTGCACAATACCGGAATAACTATAATTGACATTCACCTTACCATCAGAACCCTTTTTTGTAGTAACCAAAATTACTCCATTGGAAGCACGTGAACCATAGATAGCCGCAGAGCCGGCATCTTTCAACACTGATATTGAAGCAATATCGTTAGGGTCAATGTCAGCCAAAGCACATTCCATACCGTCCACAAGCACCAAAGGTACATTTGAATTCAATGTACTATTACCGCGAATACGGATAGTTGCATTATCTTTACCGGGTTGGCCACCTCCACTTTGCATAACAGACATGCCTGCGCTCATTCCGGCCAAAGAATTACCTATGTTTATAACTGGCTTATTACCTAATTTTTCAGAATAATCAATAGACGAAACAGCTCCTGTCAAATTTACTTTTTTCTGCACTCCATAACCTACAATAGTTACTTCATCAAGCAATTTCAAATCTTCCTGCAACTTAATTGACAATGCTTTTCCAAAAACCGCTTTTACTGATTTTGACTGAAAGCCGATGTATGATACCTGTAACACTGCATTGCTGCTCCCTACCTTTAAAGAAAAATCACCATTGTAATCGGTAACGGTTCCGTTTGTTGTACCTTTCTCCAAAATTGTCGCACCAATAACAGGTTCACCGTTTGTATCAACTACTGTACCTGCCACAACTGCTTGTACTTGCGATTGAGCTGAAATTTTCTGCGCTTTCTTTAAAACAATCTTTTTACCCTGAATTTCATAATCTAGATTTTTCTGTCCCTTTAATACCTGTGCAATAATCTCCTCGATTGTTGCATCACTCACTGATATGGACACGCGCTGATTGGTATCTATATCTTTCGATGAAAATACAAATGAATATCCTGTGTCTTTTTTAATGCGCTCCATCGCCTCTTTCACTGTTATATTATTCATTTTCAGTGAAATATCTTGAGAATACGCAGATAAATTTAGGCAAAGCGCTGCCACGGCTACTAACATAGCCTTACTGAAATATCTCATAATAAAATGATTTTAGATTAAAACTTCTATAATTTATTTTTCCAAATGATATAGAATTGCTAGATTTGTAATCTATTAATTGATGGTGTCTTTCATTAGGCATCTTATTTTCTACAGAGGAGGATGTGGCCGCATTCTCCTTTCTTTTCACAGATACCAATGTTTGTTAACTGGTAGATGTCATCATAGGCTATTATACTTTTAAGTTAAACATAAAGTGAAAATTCTCCGAATATCAATATATTACATACCTATTGTCTTCATATTTATATTTCATCCTGTTTGTAGATGATATTGTCTCCAATATTTTTCCGATAGAATTGCCTACAATTCGAAAGCTACCGTAAAAACGTTGCTTTTTCAACGAATCGGCAACTTCTATTTTTACATCAAAACTTCTGGACAGCTGCTTAGCTATGTCTTCAAGCAAAAGTTCATCAAAATACAGTTCATCTTTTGTCCATAAATTTGAGTTCGATGCATTTATCTTCGTTTTTACCATGCGTCCGGATTCTTTCGATAGAGTCACCTTTTCATTAGGGCTCATATAAACATCGGATGAAGCCACCAATTTATTCTTTAATCTCACTTCCCCTTCCAAAAGTTTCACCACAGCCTCTTCATCATCGGCATAATTCCTGAAATTAAACTTCGTTCCCAACACGGTCAGCCCCAACTCTTTTGTACTAATCTCGAAAGGAATCTCTTCATTTCTTTTCACCTCAAAATAGCCCTCTCCTTCAAGAGCTAAATCTCTGTTGTTAACATCGAATCCCTGAGAATAAGTAATCTTTGAACCGGCATTCAGCCAAACCAATGTCCCGTCAGGAAGGTATAGCTTTGTACGTGCTCCCATAGGTGCCTCCACCACTATGTCTGAAAATCCTCTTTTCACAGTTTCCATTCCTCCCCAATATCCGGCAAGAGGAAGTAATGCCATAACTATTACTGCAGCCACGCGATAGAATATCCTGAAGCTACGAGATTGGGTAAATCTTCGCTTCTGTTCTTCCCCGGTCGTGGCTTTCTCAATACGGTTCTTGAATCTTTCGAACGCTTTTTCCTTATCAAAAGAGTTCATTCCTCCTGCCACTCCGGAAGAAAGCCACAATTCCATTCTGTTCCTTACATAAAGACCGTTCTCTGCCGACTCCCTACTCCAATCTGCAAGAACTTTCAAAGATCGGACATCTATGTCTCCTATAAGATACATTGATATCAGATTATCTATTTCCTCTTTATGTATTTCTTTTCTTTCCATGATATTTATTAGCAGCTTTATAGGTTAGACAAAATAATAGATTTATAGGGTAGTGAAAAAACAGTTTTTTTTCATTTTCCCATAAATATATATATCAGCACGAGTTTTAGGTAATCAGCCAGATGTGCATTAAGATAGGCTAACGCATTCTTTATGTGATACTTGACCGTGTTTACCGAAATATTAAGTTCTTGGGCTATCTCTTCATATTTTTTTTGTTCAAAACGGCTTTTCATGAAAACCTTACGACATTCGTTAGGCAACAGGTCTATACATCGCATCAGTTCGTCCTCCAATTCATGCTCGATAAGTGTTCCCAAAGGATGGTTCTCATCCATAAACAAGGTATCCAAGAATTCAAGATTCTCTTCTGATATGTATGTGGAAAAACTGTACTCGGTACGACGAGTCAAAGATTTCAATTCATTAAGACAACGGTTACGAACCGATTTCATGAGATAAGCCCTGATGGTATGTGTGATTTCTATGTCCGAACGGTGTTCCCAAAGATAAAATATGGCATCATCTACTATTTCTTCTGCCAAAGCCGCATCATTGATAATCTGATTTGCAAAACGACAAAGAAGAAGGTAATGTCTATCAAATATATGCTTAAATGCCTTTTCATCTCCTTGCTTAAGCCTTTCCAAAATCAGTTTTTCCATAATAATGTGAAGTGATTTAAACTTATGTTAGATTCTTAATTTTGTATCAGAATGTTAAAGCACAACGTAGCAATCGGATTATTTCTTATATTATGGGTGACCAAACTCATATATAAAGAAAGTCCTATGTACGCTGTGCTCGACAAAGATACGATAAAAAATGAGATATTGCCTTGTCTTTCGAAGGCAAAACGTGGTTATGTCACTCAAAGCTGCCTCATAGATGTGATAAATGCCATCTTATACAAGCTCAAGACCGGTTGCCAATGGGCACTTCTTCCTGTAGAATCCCTGTTCAGCGGAAAAGTGCTGACTTATGGTGCTGTTTTTCATCATTATCGTAAATGGTGCAAGTCGGGCGAGTGGAAGTCTGTGTGGATTCATCTGCTTGACAAACACCGCCTAGAACTAGATATGTCCAGTGTCGATTTGGATGGCAGCCATACAACAGCATTGCGCGGTGGTGGAGAAGTTGGATACCAAGGACACAAGAAACGCAAAACCACCAATATATTGTATCTGACAGACAGGCAGGGAATTCCACTTGCCATGTCTTCTCCAAAATCGGGAGAACACCATGATGTTCACGACATTGAGTATGTTATCGAAGGGATGCTTGAAGACCTTGGAAAGGCTAAAATCAGGATTGACGGGCTTTTTCTCAATGCTGATGCAGGTTTCGACTGCGATGCCCTGAGAAACATCTTTCAGCAAAAAGAAATCACCGCAAATATCTGCATCAACAAACGAAGGGAAAACTCCGACTGCATTTTGGTAGATGATGAGTTATATGCCGAAAGGTATTCCATTGAACGAACCAACGCTTGGATGGACAGCTTCAGAACTATACTTAACCGGTTTGATACGACTGTTTCCAGTTAGGAATCGTGGAATTATTTAGCCTTCGCGGTTTTGTTGCTAAAGAAAATTTCACGAAAACAAAAAGTTTAAATCACTTCATCAACCAAGATTTGCTGCTACGCATCGTCAATAGCTTTTTTACAAGTAAAGATTATGACGAAGAACTGAAAATAGATATTGCCAATGCCATGAGCAAAGGAGAGTTAGGAATACAAGGGGAGGATTACGAAAAAGATTAAATATGAAAACTATAAAAATTATCTTATTACTGTTCTGTATTATTTTAGGAATTAACGCTAAAGCACAAACAGTAGGTTATACTTATAAAGCACTCGCAGCTGAAGGTTGCAATATGAAATACAGTGTGGCTAAGCAAGACACCATTTATTCTATAGTAGCCACAGTACGTTCAGACAGAATGAATTTCCTCACTAAACCAACCATGAAATTTAGAACATTCACAGGTAAATATCTTGAACTAAGAGGAACTGTGATTGGGAATGGAAGTCAATCTGCTGGTGTTATAAGTGGAAATATTGTAATACCAATCACAGAAATTAGTTCTACTGCTCAATTTAGAATTACTCCACAGCAGTTTGAAATTTTGAATGAAGGTGTGGCAAAAATTCGTTTGTCTATGACTCCTATGAATCATGAACGTACTTTCAAAAAAGATAAGATAGGGAAAAAGTTATATCAGTTCTATTTGAATGAAAAACAAAAAGACGAAAACTTCTAAATCAGTTAGAATAAGATGAACGGAAAACAATTAAAAAACAGCATACTCCAGTGGGCGATACAGGGAAAACTTGTACCGCAAGACCCTAATGACGAACCAGCATCGGTACTTCTTGAACGTATCAGAGCTGAAAAAGCCCGACTGGTCAAGGAAAAGAAAATCAAAAAAGACAAAAACGAATCTATCATTTACCGTGGTGACGATAATTCCTATTATGAGAAGTTCCTTGCCACAGGGGAAGTGAAGTGCATTGACGAAGAAATTCCGTTTGAGATACCACAGGGGTGGGAATGGGAAAAATTAGGGAATATAGCTTCTATATGTGGTGGAAAAAGAATACCTGTTGGACAATCTTTAACTACAGTAAACACAGGACATAAGTATATTCGTGTTACAGACATGAAAAATCATTCTGTAAACAGCAATGATATTCACTATATCACAGAAGATATTTATCAAAAAATCAAAGCTTATTATATTTCCAAAGAAGACCTATATATTACTGTCGCAGGTACAATTGGACATATTGGTGAAATACCAGAAGAATTTGACAATGCAAATCTAACCGAGAATGCGAATAAAATAGTTTTTAGGCAAATGGATAAGAAATTCTTAATGTATTGTCTGTCTTCTGATGTAGTACAATCTCAAATTATAGCTTTTATAACAAAAGTCGGTCAACCCAAATTGGCTATTATGAGGATTCAGAACTTGTTGATACCTGTTCCACCGCTAAAAGAACAATTTCGGATTGTAAATGCAATCAATCTCACAATGCCATTTGTTGATCGGTATGAATCCTTGTCGAATGATTTGAGTAAACTAAATATTTCAATCTTTGAGTTGTTGAAGAAATCTATTCTCCAAGAGGCAATTCAAGGCAAGCTTGTACCACAAATCCAAGCAGAAGGCACAGCCCAAGAATTGCTTGCCGAAATTCACAAGGAGAAAGAGTTACTTGTAAAAGAGGGCAAACTCAAAAAATCCTCTCTCATAGATAGCATCATCTACAAAGGTGACGATAACAAGTATTATGAGAGGATAAATGCGCAAACCGTTGAAATTGAGCTTCCTTTTGAATATCCAAATAAATGGATTGTGTTACGCTTGAAAGATATATGCCAACTAATAGACGGTGAAAAGAGAAATGGAAAGGGTATTTGCTTGGATGCAAAATTCCTACGTGGAAAATCATCTGCCACCATTGTAGAGAAAGGTAGATTTGTCTATACCGGAGATAAGATTATTCTTGTAGATGGTGAAAATTCAGGTGAAGTTTTCACTGTTCCGCAAGATGGGTATATGGGGAGTACATTCAAACAGTTATGGCTTTCTTCGGCTATATGGAAACCATATATTTTGGCTTTCATTCTGTTCTATAAAGAGGATTTGAGAAATTCAAAAAGAGGTGCGGCTATTCCGCACCTCAATAAAGAGTTATTCTACAATCTTCCTATTGGTATTCCACCTTTAGCTGAACAGAAACGGATAGCTCAACGCATTGACGAATTATTTCAGTTGCTCAAATAGTCTTTCTATTTGGACAACAATGCGTTGCTGCTCTTGCAATGGCGGTAATGGATACAGGTAATTCTCTATATGACAATTATTTATGGAGGGCGAGTTATCGCCCTTCATAAAAGAATTTAGACCATCAATCACATAGTTTGACAACATCAGATAAAACAAAAACATCGGCTTATATCCAATACTGGGTGTAATCACATAGAAGCCTGTGCTTGCAATAGCATTCTTGTACTTTTCACTGACTAATGCAATATTTTTCAAATATGGACGAACCATAGAAAACAGCAAATCATTTTTATGAAGTTTTCTAGTTGCTCTACTTGGGGCACTTTTTTGTTTTAGAAATTTTGGATTGTCAATGATATTTATCTTATTATTCACCGCATCAACATCAATATACACAAAATCCGATGTTGGTTTAGTAGACTCCATCGGCATAAATACAGATTTTCCCCTTACCCAAATCCATGAACTAGGTAGTTCAAAGGGAATTAAATCAGTTATATCCTCACATTTTTTACCTACCTGCTCATAATACTTGTTATCGTCACCTTTGTAGATGATGCTATCTATGAGAGAGGATTTTTTGAGTTTGCCCTCTTTTACAAGTAACTCTTTCTCCTTGTGAATTTCGGCAAGCAATTCTTGCGCAGTGCCTTCTTCCGGAATCTGAGGAACAAGCCGTCCTTGAATAGCCTCCTGTAGGATGGATTTCTTCAATTTGTCGTTAATCTCATTATTTAAGTCACATTCCTTTTGTTGTATTAAGTCATAGTGAGCAATTAAAGGATTCAACTTTGAAATTTTATCGACTATTCTAAGTTCCTCTTTGAAAGGAGCTATTGGGACCAACATTGATAGCACATGTCCTAATTTCAAGTTAGCTTGTGCAGAACCACCACCTTGATGAGATACAGTATAATGGAAATATTCAGAGTTTATGACATAATATAAATAGGCCAATATATCATCTAAATACGGTCGCATTTTTAAGACACGTTGATTAAGCAAAGCATAATTATCATTCTTGTAAATGGCAGTTTTTCCTAGAGGTTCAGGATTGTCAGATTGTGAAGATAAGCACATTAGCATATCTCCCTTTCTAATCAAACTTGCTAACATCTTATCGGTAGGAAATTCTACATAATCATTATTGGGCTTTAATTCAACTTCATACGTCATTAAATTGCCACTTTTGATAACTGGTAGTCCTTTATTCTCTTTATTTAATTCTGCAGAAGTGTACGAATAACCATTTTGGTATGTAACTAGTTCGCCTAAACGTGTCCATTCCCACCCCTGCGGTATCTCAAACGGAATCTCCTCATCAATGCACTTTACCTCCTCGGTAGCGAGAAACTTCTCATAATAGGAACTCAATGAATTAGGCAATACCATACATTATTATGATAACGAATTGTTTAACTAATAATGTATCTGACATGAACATTGAAAATTTTGAAACGTATCTTCGTCAAGGGAATATGGCGGAGAACACAATTGCAGCTTATCTCTATGCCGTAAAAGAGTATTATTCCCGGCACAAAGAATTGAACAAGCGCAATTTGCTTGTGTATAAAACCTATCTCATTGAGAAATTCAAGCCTAAGACAGTGAATCTTCGTATTCAGGCAATGAACAAGTATCTTGATAGCATGGGAAAATCTCGTTTGAGATTAAAATCCGTCAAAGTGCAGCAGGGTTACTTGGAAAATGTAATCAGTAATGCCGACTACGCTTTTCTAAAAAACAAACTAAAAAAGAAGGAAAACCAAGAATGGTATTTCGTAGTTCGTTTCCTCGCAGCAACAGGAGCAAGAGTCAGTGAACTAATCCAAATGAAGGCTGAACACGTGCAGATGGGTTATTTTGACATCTACACCAAAGGTGGCAAAATACGTCGTATTTACATTCCGAAGTCCTTGCGCAAGGAAGCCACAGAATGGCTTAGCAAAGTCAATCGTACCACCGGCTATCTTTTTCTTAATCGCTTTGGTGAGCGTATCACTACAAGAGGGATTGCGCAACAGTTGAAAAACTACGCAGCCAAATACGGATTGAATGAGAAAGTGGTTTACCCCCATTCATTCCGTCATCGCTTTGCTAAAAATTTCTTGGAGAAGTTCAACGATATTTCTCTACTTGCTGACCTGATGGGACATGAAAGTATTGAAACAACTCGTATTTATTTGAGGCGTAGCAGTGCCGAACAACAAGAGATTGTTGATAAGGTCATAACATGGTGATGTATTTGGAAGGTTGGTCAATCCATCCTTCCAATTCCTTAAAAGAACTTCATATAGATTATCAATCCTCCCAATGTCAAACAGAAATACGCATACAATATCCAGAATCCGACAACGGCACATTTGGCTATTTTGCCATTAAGAGAAAACGAAGTTTCAGATTTCACACATTTATGGACTTCTTTCCAGTGATTCGTATGAAGTGTCTTCAATTCTGTTATCTGCTTCTCAAATAAAGATTTTTCTTCTTCAATCAATTTATTGCGATATTCTGTAAGAATAGACTTGTCTTCATCGCTAAGTTTGACATTTATAACAGTATTCTCTACCTGAATAATTGCACGGCTAATAGTATCAGGGATATGGTCGGATGTTTTCACTGCAGCATTAAGAACCTGTGCTGATTCTTCAAAAGTTAACACTGAAGCATCTACAAATGCTTTTATCTGTTTCAATTCTTGGATAACATCTTTGATGTCCTTAATCTGATTCGTGAGATTTACAAGCTCGGTTTCAAAATCAACACGATTTTCAATTTTGCTAATGTTATCATCACTATCTATGCTCTTGCTATCCTGCACAGGCAAAGAAGATTGGTCATATTTACTTTTACGCATGGTTATATGTGATTATAAATGAAATACTATCTACCCCTGCTACGTTTAATCGGTTTGCAGAGCCATTTTGCTATTTTTGCACAACGAACAACCCAGTTACGCTCATCATCGTCCTTATCTTTACCCCATCCGCTACCGGGACTGCCACCACCTCCGCTTGAAGCCGCCATAGAAGTAGCAGCATCCAAATATCCGGCAAATAGTAAGGCGGCAACTTTGAATAAATTGGTCTGTTTGACTTCTTCATCAAGGCTTCCAAACTCTTCGTCAAAGACAGACTTAACCATATCTGGTATATCAACCTCAAGTTGTTCTCCATCCACTGTTATGGAATAGTGGTAAATAGAAGGCTTTGATTGTGGCATCACCTCTTTATTATTATGCGCCATCGTTTGAGTACATACTTCCTTTGACTGAATTGCAGTTTGTTTATCAGAAGCATGTAATCCCACCCAAGTCGCTTCAATTTTTGATGGCATCAATTTTCGACTTTTACCCAATATCGAGGATTTATAAATAGAGTTCCCTTTTCGTATAGCGTACCCTTTGACCACTTCCTTATCGTCCTTTATCAACTTAATATCGTACCCCTTAGCGTTTAACATTTGGCTATAAGTTTCCCAATCAAATTCTGGCATAGCTTTCAATATTGCGATGCAATCTTCACTGATTTGCTGAATATTCTCATCACGACGTTGCACGGATTGCACCCAGCCACGTCTCTCATTGATGATGTTGGCAGCATGAACGGCACGTTCACCAATATAATGCGCATCGTTTGTCTTGCCCATATTGTCTATGCGGTTAGCTACAATATGCAAGTGAGGGATGCCACTTTTGCTGTCGGTGTGTAACGAAACAACATACTGGCTATTTTTGATATTGGTCGGTTTAAGATGACTATCTGGTTTGCCACATCTTCGGTCAATGCCGTCAAGTACTGCAATAAACTCATCCGCCAAATTCTGCCAATCCGTCATTGTCCATCCTGCCGATTCTTCTTTGGCTGGAGATATTTCAAAGCGCAGTGCGTTCAGCTTTATGGGCTTCGGATTATATCTGTCTTTCATACATTGATGCTGGTGTTGCATCATCCGTGGCCACATAGCCAAAGGTTCTATATTTTCTGGCAAGTCATTCACCTTAACGAGCTGGGCTTTATCTTTTTCCATAGAATACTCAATGGCTCTTGCTCCATGAGAAATTGCCTTTCCTTGTGCTATCATAATTTCAAATTTGATTTATACTGTCTCGTATTTGTCCCCATCGGACAATAAGCCTATTTACTGCCTCTATCCAAGCACGCATATAATTCTCATCTCGGAAATATCGTTTTTTAATCTCATCAGGTTTACCTTTGAGTACATTCTGAATGCGGATAAGGTCGGCTCGTGCATCCGATAAAGAGTTCAATCCTTGTACTTCCTCGTCTGAAAGTCGTTTGTTTGGATGGTGATTTTGCAATAATTTTCGTCCGTAGTTACTAAGTGTCAGTCCACATTCGGCAGCTTTTTCTACTATCATTTCATACTCATTTTCAGTCAGACGAATGTCTATATGACGAGTACGAACACCCTGTTTTCCATTGTTTTGTTGTATATCCATAAGCGTTTATAACTGGAATTTATTAATAAAATGTTCTATCCATTGCGAGCCTGCGAGTAATGCAAGAAGCCTCCAAGACGACAAATGAGTGAAACCATTTTGTCGGACGGTGGTACTTCTTGCATAGAATACCCATTAAAAATGGGGCATTACATACCTTAATGCAAGCATTGTCTTTGTCCGAACTATGCCATTTGTCTGTCAACTTTAAAAGTGGCTATTGTCACCTATATCCATTTGGATAATCAATAGTTTTACTTTCCCCTTAGTTTGGCTTCTCCAAAAACACATCACTAACCGGAATCCACCAGTTCCAAATGCAAGCAGTCAATCAAAGTTTGTAGGTTTGGATTTCGCTTTATCATCTTTTGAAGTATCATCGCAGGTGTTTCAGTCATCAATAAGAAATCCGCAATATCAAGTCCGTTCTTGCGCTGTTCGTCTGTGGCACATTGTTCCAAACTATCACTCAATACAACTTTAGAACATACGGAAGTGAGTAAAGCCATCTTGGTTTGCCAAACCTCTCTTGCACCCAAATCCGGGCATAGCATAACCGACCGACCTTTCAATACACTTACCACGTCAGACTTGAAGCATCCATGCATTCCACCTGTTGCCAACCATATAAATTCCGGCATATAATGGGTAGCTATCAAAGCGGATTTTTCGCTTTCCACAATAGCAACAGGTTTGGTCGGATTCTCAGATAACAGATGTTCGCCAAACAAACATTGCTTCAAATTGTAGTTTGGGAGATTCAGTTCTGTATGTACCCAACTAACATAACTTCTTGGCTCTTTTGTCCGATGTCCTGTTTCTGCATCATACAACATTATCTTCCCTGTTCGTACATTACCTTGCCAATCAATTTGCCAATAGACAGTAGAACCGCCCCACTTCTTTGATGTGCCAACATGATATAGTTGGAATATCCGAGAAGTCTCATCTTTACCCAACATCCCAGACAGGTAGATGTACAATGGATTCATACCGTAGTTAGTAAGAGTACGTTTCATTAGTTCATTGTCAACAAAAGAGGTTGGAGGCAGTAAATTGGGCTTAGGCTTATCGGCTTCAATGAAGTTATCCTTGTTGTAATCCACTACCATTGGGTTATCATGAAAATAATCCGATGGAGTGTAATGGTATTGGCAAGATTGCTCATGGTCACATCTGCCTACATAATCAGGAAAAGTTATTTCTCCTTGGCTATCTATGTACTTGACAAAACATTGTTTCTTTCCACACTTCGGGCATGAAAGTTTTGACCCACGCTTATATTTTTGAAGAGAAAATCTATATTCAGCCATACTTCTTCATTTTGTTATTGCAGTCCGTGCAGTTTGCACTTATTGCAGTTTTGCAGAAATCCTATGTCAGCGCAAAGTGCAAACTGCAACAACTGCAAACTGCAAAAGGTGTCGTTTATTGCA
>ERZ1673697.345-NODE-345-length-74643-cov-15.896954_pt1 | contig 74643 bp, 78 predicted proteins | sample MGYA00580227_ERZ1673697 | MGnify/ENA primary metagenome ERZ1673697 (study PRJEB41218, sample SAMN15661759) | gut metagenome | host: Homo sapiens | place: Canada: London | collected 2015-08-20/2019-03-30 | study: EMG produced TPA metagenomics assembly of... | reverse complement strand
GTGCAAATGTATGGAGTATTTTTTATTATTGTGGTATAATCTCAACAAATAGTAAGTTATCATTTAGATTAGTTTGAAATATAACTAATCTATATTTTATTTATCTATTTAGGAAAAAATCTAAATAGATATTGACATTCGAATTGAAAAATATTATAATCTATTTAGATATATATCGAAATACTATAAGTGAGGTGATTAATTTGGGAATGTCTGAAACATTAAAAGCGATTAGTGATCCTGTAAGGAGAGAGATATTAGAACTATTAAAAGATGGTCGAAAAACAGCAGGAGAAATATCAAACAGTTTTAATTTAACAGGAGCAACCGTATCATATCATTTATCAAATTTAAAAAAAGCAAATTTAATAACTGAAACAAAGCAAAAGAACTTTATATTTTATGAGTTGAATAGTTCTGTATTTGAAGATGTTTTAGTTTGGATTTATAAGTTGGGAGGAAATAAGAATGGAAAAGAAAAATAAAAAAACATTAATTTTAAGTGTAATTATATGTTTATTACCAATGGTATTAGGTATTGCTTTTTATAATAGATTACCAGAACAAATGCCAATTCATTTTATGGTAAATGATGTACCAGATAATTATGCACCAAAGAATTTTGCATTATTTGGAATACCAATTATTATGGCTATTATTCAAGCAATATGTCTAATATTTACATCAAAAGTGAATAAATTGAAAAATAGCGAAAAACCTAAAATTGTAAAAATAATGGAATGGTTTATTCCAATTGTTACAGTATTAGTATATATTATTATGATAGAAGTTCCATTAGGTAGTGATGTTTATGTTGGAAAAAGTGTATGTTTGATATTAGGAATATTATTCACTATTATTGGAAACTATATGCCTAAAATGAGTTATGAAACGGGAAAGAAACTTTTTCATCCGACTCCTAAAACTGAAAAATCATTTAGAAGAATGAGCAGAATTATGGGATATGGTTTTCTAGGTATTGGTATTATATTACTAATAATGATTATATGGGTATAAACAAAAAATTACAATAAGTCACACAGGTATATAGTAATTTGTTGAAGGAATGGAGAAAGATATTATGAAAAATAAAGTTTATTTGATTGTATTCACAATAATTTGCTTAAGTGCAAGAATAATTTGTAGTTTCTTCAGCACTTATGGAAAATACTAATAATATAAAGGTTACAGTTCTAAATAATAGTAATGAAATTATAGATAAATTAAAAGCATTAGATTCAAAAGGCGGAGCTATAGAAATAGAATACAATGAAAAAGGTATGGCTACGCAAGATTTATTAGTAAATGCAGAATAAAAAATTAGTAATATAGACTAGAAATAATAAGGTTATACGATTAAAATTAGATAGAAATATCTAATTTTTTTCTTTGAGAAAAACCCTATATTTCAAGCAAAAATAAAAACTCTACTAACAGTCGGTTGATAAAATTAAGTAAAAATGATAAAATTTTCACAGAAAAAAGTGAAAAGGAAGTCATAAAAAATGGATAATCAAAAATTTGGAAAGTTCATAAAAGAACTAAGAAAAAAATCTAACATGACACAAAAAGAATTAGGAGAAAAATTAAATGTTACAGATAAAGCAGTATCAAAGTGGGAAAGAGGATTAAGTTTTCCAGATATTACAATAATAAATTCATTAGCAGAAACATTTGGAATCACATCTTCAGAAATATTAAATGCAGAACTAGGTAAAAAAGAAGAAATAGATATAGAAAAAGCTGTTCAGGAAGCAGTTGAAAATATAATGAAGGAAAAAGAAAAAAGACAGGAAAAGAGAAAGAAAATACAAAAGATTATAACAATAATATCAACAGTATTATTTGTAATTTGTTTTATTATTCAACTTGGATATATAACTATTTTAAGAAAACATGGTTATGAATATGTATCAGACATTGTTTATTATATTATAAATGAAATTATTGTTATTACAGCTATAATTCCTTCAATATATATTACTCAATATAGCAAAATTAAAAATAAATTGATGAGAAATATAATAGTGACTTGTGTAGCAAGTATTTTAACGATTACCAATTTTGCATTTATGCTTAACAATGGATTTAAAAATAAGTGTATTGTCAGCTTTTCGAGCGATTTTTCAAATGAATTAGTATTAAAGCAGAATAAAGAAACAGGAGAAACAACATTATATAAAAATGCAAAATTATTTATCTTTGCTAAACCAAAAGAAAAATTTTCTTATGCAGTAGAAGGAAAGATAAAACATCAATGGATAGTAAATGATGTTTGTAGCATTACATATAAGGATAAAGATGGAAAATTAAGAGAATTTGTTGCAACTTATGGAGATAGAGGTAATGGAATATCATATTATTATGTAACAACGGCTATTTCAGGTGATTGGCAAACAAGAAGTCAATATGGCACTCAAATAGAGATGTCTATGGATTCTAAAGGGATAAAGATTAAAAAAGATAAAAAGTCAGAAGAATTTGAATATGATAAGATTAAACAATATGGAACACTAGCAATTGTATTGTATAAAAATGAAACACCTAAATATGTAATTGCATTAAATAAAGATTGTAAAATAGATGAAAAGACAGGAATTATAAAAAGAGATGGAACAATAACCTTAACAGAAGTTTCAATGGAAAAGGCAGTAAAAGAAAAACTATATTGTACTACATACAAAAATGCAAATGATTTAAGTAATTATAATGTTGTTAGTGTAGCTGCTAATGATTATAAGATAAAAAATGGTATTCTATATATTAGTTATGATGGAAAAAATACAATAGAAGTACCAGGAGATTTTTCAAATGATAGTTCAAGTTACAATAAATACAATTATCAAATTTCAAAAGAAAAAACTATATTTTATTATACTAAAAATCAGAAAAAATATTTAGTATATTCAGATGATATGGGAGTTAATTGGCAAACTGTTGAATTAGAAGATAAAGGTTCTATTCAAAATATACAATTTATAGATGCTAATATTGGATTTATGCTTGAATTTGAAGATGTAGCAATGGGAACAGCCTTTGGAAAAATATCAAAAACAGTTGATGGTGGAAAAACTTGGACTGACATAAGCAATGGTATTGGAGAGAAAAATGAGGAAAGGTTTAAAACAGCAAGTCAAATAAAATTTATTGATGAAAATACAGGATTTTTAACAATGCCTCTAACTGGTGGAGAAAATTCGGATTTGTATATTACAAGAGATTGTGGAAAAACATTTTCAAAAGTAAATATTTTAGAAAGTGATATATATGATTATTATAATTTACCAACAATAGAAAATGAAAAAATGTATTTAGAAATAGGGCAAGGATCAGATGGAGATTATAATGGTGGAGATTCTAAAAAATATTGTTCAGAAGATAAAGGAAACAGTTGGAATATAGTTAATTAAATTTGGAAAGGTAATAAGAAATGAAAAATAAAATTACTATAATTATAATTTTTATATTAATTGTATTAGCAATTAGCATAAGTCTATATTTAAAAAAGAATAAAATAAAATAGAAAATAAAATGTTGAAAGAATAGTTGTAAAATACTATTCTTTTTGCCTTTCTTACAAAAATGTAAGGTTATTGTAAGGTAAATCGATGGCAAAGTATGTATAAGAGATTTATAATGAAAAAAGAAAGGAGAATCACTATGGAAACAATAAAGGAAAAGATAATTGTTATTATAGGAATAGTATTAGTGATAGCATTGTGTTGTGGTGCATATTATATGCTTGTATATCAGAGTTCAGATTATTATACTCAAATAGATAATACAAAAGTAGAAAAAATATCAAAACATAATATGAACTATGAATATACATTAATATCTTATAATAAAAACGGAAAATCAAAAGAAATAACTTTTCAAACAACACGAGAATTAAGAGAAGATGCCTATTTAAAACTAAAAGTGATGATGACTAGAGGTGTTGTAAATTGGGAAGAAGTACAATTTGATGAAATGCCAGAAACTGTGCAAGAACAATATAACAAATAAATAATACAAAAGCAGATCAATATTGATTTGCTTTTTGCACTTATAGAAAAATAAAAAAAGATATGCTATAATGTGGTAGGTGAGAAAAATATGTCAAAGATACTAATAGTAGAAGATGATGAAAAACTAAGTAAAGAATTAAAAATTTTTTTAGAAAAAAATGGATATACAGCAGTAATATTGCAAAAATTTGATAATGCAGTAGAAGATATTTTAGAAGAAAATTCAGATCTAATATTACTAGATATAAATTTACCATACACAGATGGGGAATATATTTGCAAAGAAATAAGAAGAACATCAAATGTTCCAATAATAATGGTAACAAGTAGAGATAATGAAATAGATGAACTATTAAGTTTAAATTATGGAGCAGATCAATATGTGACAAAACCATTCAATATTCAAATTTTACTTGCAAAAATTGCAGGACTTTTAAGAAGAAATCAAAATGCAGAAAAAAGTCAGGAAAAAATAAAGTGCAACGAATTTATTTTAAATGTATCTAAAAGCGTGATAGAAAAAGAAAATAAAAAAATAGAACTTACAAAAAATGAATTAAAAATATTACATTATCTAGTATTAAATCAAGGTAAAATAGTAACAAGAGAAGAAATTATGAATTATTTATGGGAAAGTGAGAACTTTATAGATGATAATACTTTAACAGTAAATATGACTAGATTAAGAGGTAAATTAGAAGAATTAGGCATAAAAGATTCTATTGAAACTAAGAGAGGACAGGGATATATATTAAAATGAGTTTTAAAAGTTTTTTGAAAGATAGAATTACATATATCATATTAATTTTATTTGCAAGTATAACCTCTCAAATATTGCTATTGCCATCAGAAATAGCAATATTTGTTAGAATCTATGTTGGACTAGCTCCTATTATATTATTTTTAATATACTTTTTTATAGAATACTATAAAAAGAAAAATTACTATAACAATTTAAAAGAAAGTATGATGGAATTAAGTGAAAAATATCTAATTGCAGAAATAACAGGAAATCCTGGTTTTGAAGAGGGAAAAATCTTGAAAGAGATAGTACAAGAAACAGGAAAGTCAATGTTGGAGAATGTAGATAAATATAAATATTTGCAAGAAGATTATAAAGAGTATATAGAACTATGGATACATGAAATAAAATTACCAATAGCAGCAGGAAAGATGATAATAGAAAACAATAAGTCAGAAGTAACAGAAAGTATCAATGAGGAATTAGACAAAATAGAAAACTATATTGAACAAGCTCTTTTTTATGCTAGAAGTAATACAGTCGAAAAAGATTATTACATAAAGAAAGTGAATTTAAAAGAAATTGTAAATTCTTCTATTATAAAAAATAAAAGAAATCTTATTCAAAATAAAATAAACATAGATGCACATGATATAAATACAATTGTTTATACGGATCATAAATGGTGTATGTTTATTTTAAGTCAAATTATACAAAATGCAGTAAAATACAGTAAGGAAGATAGTAAGAAAATTGAAATTTATTCAGAAATTAAAAAAGAGAATACGATTTTATACATAAAAGACAATGGAATTGGAATTAGAAAAGGAGAAATTACTAGAGTATTTGAAAAAGGATTTACTGGAGAAAATGGAAGAAAAAGAGGACAAAAAGCTACAGGAATTGGATTATATTTGTGTAAGAAATTATGTAATAAACTAGGATTAGGTTTAGAGCTAAATTCGGAAAAAGATGTTGGAACAGAAGTGAAGATTGTATTTCCTAAAAGTAGTTTTATAAGCGAAACATTTTGATTATATCAAAAGGAGAGTTCAAATTTGAACTCTCTAATTTTAATATTCTTCAATATATAATGCTTTGGCTAAATAAGGCGTTATTTCATTAATATTATACCAACCAGAACTTTTGCTATTATTTTCTAATCCATTAGGGTTAGAAACATAAACCATATTTTTACCATCAGTAGCAAGTAAAGCCATATAATGAGAGGCAGTAGTCCACCTGTTGTCAGTTGGTTTATTCCATACACAAATGATAATAGGGCGGTCAGTTTTTAAATGATTTATTATATTTTTATTTGATAAATGAGTAGAATCATAATAAAAGTCTGAATTATCAATTCCATAAACAGAAGATAATTCTTTAGACAGATTATCATAATTTAATACTGGATAATATTTTTGCCTAAGATCTTCTGGAGTATAATTTTTATTGTAACCACTTAAAATAATTGACATTACAGTTATTCCACATCCGTTTTCAGCCATAGTACCATTCCAATATTCCGAATTAGACCAAGAAGAATTACCATTTTGTTTATATTCGATATATGTTCTTTTATTTTTCTCTTTCGTTGTAAATGTTGTAAAGTATCCATCTTTATTATTAATCTTTTCTTGACCTATTCCAGAATAATTTTTATTGGTATCTTGTTTTATAATTTTATAGTTTGAATTATTAATACTATTAGGTAATAATGATTGGTTTATATTTGTATTAACAGTATATCTATTAATACAATATACTGCTGAAATTATAAATAGTATAAAAAATAATATTTTTTGTATGTTTAATTTTTTCTTTTTTTGTTTCATTTTTTCTCCTCCTTGTAACTTGTCTTTATTATACAAGAATAAAGAAAAATAAGTTTTAAAAAATACTTAAATAAATCTTAACTTTTTCTTACGAAATGAAGAAACAGATGAAAAAAAGCAAAATATATGTTATAATTCAAGGGAAAGAAGGATTATGATGAATGTTTTGATATTAGATGATGAAAAAGAAATTGCAGATTTAGTAGAAGTTTATTTGAAAAATGAAAATTATAATATATATAAATTTTACGATTCAGATGAAGCAATAAAATGTATAGATACAGTTAAATTAGATTGTGCAATATTAGATGTAATGATAAAAGGAAAAAACGGATTTGAAATATGTCAATATATTAGAAATAAAAAACTAAACTTTCCAATTATAATGCTAACAGCAAAAATTGAAAATCAAGATAAAATTACAGGACTAACATTAGGTGCAGATGACTACATCACAAAACCATTTAATTCTCTCGAATTAGTTGCCAGAGTCAAATCAGCAATAAGAAGATATAAACAATACAACAATTATAAAACTGATGAGGAAAAGATATATATTGATGGTTTGGAAATATGCAAAGAACAGCATAAATGTTTATTGTATGATAAAGAAATCGACTTAACTCCAATAGAATTTGATATTTTACTTTATCTTGCAAGTAAAAAAGGAGAGGTCGTTAGTTCAGAAGAACTATTTGAAAAAGTATGGAAAGAAAAATATTTAGATAATAATAATACTGTAATGGTACATATTAGAAGGATTAGAGAAAAGCTAAAGGAAGATACTAAAAATCCTAAATATATAAAAACGGTATGGGGAGTGGGATATAAAATTGAATGATTACAGAGAAATAACTAAATTGAAGAATAATATAGCAACTAAAAGCATTTTGAAAATTCTAGGTTATACTTTTGTTGTGACACTAATATTTTCATTGATTGTAGATGGATTTTATAATGATACAATAGCAAATGAAGTATCAAATTTTAATAGAAGTTTATATCTATTTTTTGTACGAAATAAAACTATTATGATGGTCATATTTTATATGATTATTTTTATAGGTATTACTTTTATTGTTACAAGAAATATGAGTCAAAAAATGTTAGAAATTATGAAGTCAGTAGATAAAATTATAAAAGAACCAGATAAAGAAATAAAATTATCAAATGATTTAATTTTGTTAGAAAATAAATTGAACAAAATAAGATTAGATTTAATAAATAGTCAAAATGCAGCAAGAGAAGCAGAAAACAAAAAGAACGATTTGATAATGTATATGGCTCACGATTTAAAGACACCTTTAACATCAGTAATAGGATATTTGAATTTATTAACAGATGAAAAAGATATTTCAAAACAATCGCAAGAAAAATACATCAAGATAGCATTAGATAAAGCATTAAGAGTTGAAGAATTAACAAATCAATTTTTTGAAATAACTAGATATAATATACAAGATATGCCTATAAGTAAACAAAAATTGGATATTCCATTTCTAATAGAGCAGTTAGTTGATGAGTGTTATCCTATGTTACAGGAACGAAATTTAAAATGTGAAATTACAAAACCTGAACATTTATATTATGAAGGTGATGGAGATAAACTAGCCAGAGCATTTGGTAATCTACTAAAAAATGCAATCAATTATAGTTATGAAAATACAAATATAGAAATAAAAATTAATGAAGAAAACGAAAAAATTAAGATTGTTTTTAGAAATAAAGGAGATGCAATTCCTGAATATAAGTTAGAAAAATTATTTGATAAATTCTATCGAGCAGATGAGGCAAGACAAAGCAGTACAGGTGGAACAGGATTAGGATTAGCAATAGCAAAAGAAATCATTGAATTGCATAAAGGAAAAATAATGGCGAAAAATGATGGCGAATATATTGAATTTGCTATTGAATTAAATAATAATAGAGATTAAAAGCTAGACATTGTGCTAGCTTTTTCTAACCTTACAAAAATGTAAGGTTATTGTAAGGTAAATCGATGTTAAAAATTTAGAAATGAGTTTATAATTAAGATAATAACAAAACAAGGAAGGAGTTTTTGGAATGGAAAATGTATTAGAAGTAAAAAATATTGAAAAATATTATGGAAACAAATCAAATTTAACAAAAGCTATTGATAATATTAGCTTTAATGTGCAAAAAGGAGAATTTGTTGGAATAATGGGAGCAAGCGGATCTCGGAAAAACAACACTATTAAATTGTATTTCAACAATAGACAGAGTTACAGCAGGGAAAATAATAGTTAAAGGGCAGGATATTACAAAATTAAAAGGCAATAAGTTAAATAAATTTAGAAGAGAAGAATTAGGATTTATCTTTCAAGATTTTAATTTATTAGACACTTTAACAGCTTATGAAAATATTGCTTTAGCACTAACAATTCAAAAAGTAAATGCACATGAAATTGATAGAAGAGTTAAAGAGGTTGCTAAAAAACTAGATATAGAGGATATATTAAGTAAATATCCATATCAAATATCTGGAGGGCAAAAACAAAGAGTAGCATCAGCAAGAGCGATTATTACAAATCCACAATTAGTATTAGCAGATGAACCAACAGGAGCATTAGATTCAAAATCAGCAAAACAATTATTGGAAAGTTTTGAAGCATTAAATCAAAAATTAAATGCAACAATTTTAATGGTTACACACGATTCTTTTACAGCAAGTTATGCAAATAGAATTTTATTTATAAAGGATGGGAAAATATTTAATGAATTAACAAAAGGAAATGACACAAGAAAACAATTCTTTGAAAAAATAATAGAAGTTCAAACTTTACTCGGAGGTGAGCTTGGAGATGTTATTTAAACTATCATTTAAAAATATGAAAAAAAGTTTTAAAGACTATAGCATATATTTTATAACATTAGTTTTAGGAGTAGCAATATTTTATATGTTTAACTCTTTAGATAGTCAACAAGCCATGTTACAAGTATCACAATCACAAAGAGATATTATAACAATGATGATTAGAATGTTAGAATTTGTATCAGTATTTGTTGCAGTAATATTAGGACTTTTAATAGTATATGCAAATAATTTCTTGATAAATCGAAGAAAAAAAGAATTTGGTATATATATGACACTTGGAATGGGAAAAAGACAAATATCAAAAATAATTTTATTTGAAACAATATTAGTAGGAATATTATCACTAATAGCAGGACTTGTAATTGGAATATTTGCATCACAATTTATGTCAGTATTAGTTGCAAAATTGTTTGAAGCAAATATGACAAAATTTGAATTTGTGTTTTCAAAAGGTGCATGTATAAAAACTTGTATATATTTTGCAGTAATGTATCTTGCAGTAATGTTTTTTAACACAATTACAATTTCAAGATATAAATTAATAAATTTACTTACAGCAATTAAGAAAAACGAAACTATTAAATTAAAAAATCCAATTATTTCAATATTAGTATTTTTGATGTCAGCAGGAATATTAGCATATAGCTATTGGAAAGTAACAGCAGGGGTACAAACACTTGATACAGCCGATAAAATATTGCCACCAATATTAATGGGAATAGTTGGAACAATTGGAGTATTTTGGTCTTTATCAGGGTTTATATTAAGATTAGTACAATCAATGAAAAAAACGTATTTAAAAGGAACAAACATGTTTGTGCTAAGACAATTAAACAATAAAATTAATACAACAGTAGTTAGTATGAGTGTAATATGTTTAATGCTATTTATGACAATTTCAGTATTATCATCTAGTTTATCTTTAAGAAACACAATGCAACAAGATTTAAAAGAAATGACACCAGTAGATATTAATTTATACAAAACAGCAAATTTACCAGAAAAAGCAACAATATATGGAATAGAAAAAATTTATACAAAAGAGCAAAGGGAAGATTCTAAAAAATCAGTAGAATATACATTAACACAAAATGGATTTGATATGAACTTATTAAAAGATGTAGTAGAAATACCAATATATGCAGATAGTAGCATAACTTGGGGAACATTTTTTGGAGATAATCTTGATGAGGTAAAAGCTTTATATCCTATGTTAAGATATGAAACATCAGAACAATTTGTAAAAGTTTCAGACTATAATAAAATAGCAAGATTATATGGACAAAAAGAATATGAATTAAAAGATAATGAATATATAGTTCTTTGTGATTTTGATAATATAAAAAATTTAAGAAATATGGCATTAGAAAATGGAAATACACTTGTAATAAATGGAAAAGAATATGTGCCTAAATATAATGAATGTAAGTCTGGATATATTATGATGTCAACAAGCCATATAAATACAGGAATTATATTAGTACCAGATAGCTGTAATTTAAAAGAAGAACAAAAAGAACAAACATTGTTAGTAGCAAATTACAACGCGAATACAGATGAAGAAAAAGAAAAAATAGAAGCAATTTTTACAAGTAGTAATTCAGGACTTATACAAAATTTAGCAGATAATGGACTTGAAATAGATGGAATGACAAAAATTGCTATTATAGAATCAAGTGTAGGAATAGCAACATTGGTAGTGTTTATAGCAATTTACTTAGGTATAATATTTTTAATTGCAAGTTCAGCTATTTTAGCACTAAAACAATTAACAGAAAGTTCAGATAATAGGCAAAGATATATTATTTTAAGAAAAATAGGCTGTGATGAAAAAATGATAAATCAAGCACTATTTAGACAAATAGGAATATTTTTCATATTACCACTTATTTTAGCAATTATACATTCTATATTCGGAATACAATTTGCACTTTCAATGATGTCAGCTTTAGCAAGTACAGATCAATTATTACCTTCTGCTATTGCAACAGTAGTGATTATTGGAGTGATTTATGGCATGTATTTCTTAGCTACATACTGGGGTAGTAAAAATATTATAAAAGAAGAACAGTAAAAAAGATGATAAAGTCACTTACTTGTCATTTTAATATAGTATAATTAACATTAGATATAGTAATAAATGTAGTAGGAATCGAAAGAAAGAGGTGGTAATGATGAAAATATTAAAAAGAATAATTTTTATAGTAGTATTAATTTCGATGAGTATAGCACTACTATTTGTAGGTAATGGATATGATATGTATAAAAAATCAATAGAAGAAACAAGTGTAGAAGATAAAATTGCAGAAATTAAAGACAAAGAAAATTATACAAACTTTTCAGAATTACCACAAATGTATAAAAATGCAGTAATAGCTGTTGAGGATCACAGATTCTATAAGCATAATGGAATTGATATAATAGCAATAGGGAGATCAGCTTTTAATGATATAAAAACAATGAGTTTTGTTGAAGGAGGAAGTACAGTAACTCAACAACTAGCCAAAAACATCTATTTTACGCAAGAAAAGAAAATAGAGAGAAAAATTGCTGAAGTATTTATGGCATTTGAAATAGAAAAGAATTGTGATAAAGATGAGATATTAGAGTTATATTTGAATACAAGTTATTTTGGAGATGGCTATTATACACCAAAAGAAGCATGTAGAGGATATTTCAATAAAGAGCTAAATGAAATGACTGACTACGAATGTATTTTATTAGCAGGTATTCCAAATGCTCCATCTGTATATGCACCAACAAAAAATCCAGACCTAGCAAAGCAAAGGCAAAGACAAGTCATAGATAAAATGGTTAAGTATAAGTGTTTGACACAAGATGAAGCAAATGAAATATTATCGCAGAACAATAATTAAAGTTGTTATTAGTTGATAAATATACTAATAAATATTATAATTACAAAAGTTAAGTAACTGAAGTAGAAAAAAATTGCACAAAATAATATAATGTTGGTAAAATGAAAAGGAGAATGAATTATGAGTTTTTTAGGAAATGTATTATGGTTTATCTTTGGAGGTTTTCTAAGTGGACTTTCTTGGCTTTTATCTGGAATACTATGGTGCATAACAATAATTGGAATTCCTTATGGTAAACAATGTTTCAAATTTGCAACTATGTCATTTGCACCATTTGGAAAAGAAATTGAATATGGAGGAGGAGTACCTTCTTTGTTGGCTAATGTAATATGGATTATCTTCTTTGGAATACCAATGGCACTAGAAAATTTAATTTTTGGCTGTCTATGGTGTATAACAATAGTGGGTATTCCGTTTGGTCTTCAATTTTTCAAAATCGCTAAATTATCATTAGCACCTTTTGGAGCAAAAATAGTATAAGGTAATTTTTGGGTCAATATATTATAACAGTATATTATGTTTTGTGTGATTTTCGAGAGGGCGATTATTTCGCTCTCTTATAATATAAAAAATATATATTAGTGCTAATTGTAGTGAAACAGTTAGCACAAACATCCCCTTTTATTTTCAAGAGTTACTAGAAATAGTAACTCTTATTAGTAAAAAGAATATCGAATTATATAATTCGATATTTATAACATATAACTAATTTTTTAATAATTTATTTAATATAGGGATTATTTTTTCTTGAGATATAGGCTTAACGACATAATCATCAAAACCAATTTTATCTACAAAATAATCTCTTTTGTCTGCTGTTACAGTAAGGATTACAACAGGAGTAGAAAAATTAGGTAGATTTCTTAATTCTGTTAAACAATCAGCACCAGTACCATGGCGATATATATTATTACTGAAAATAATGTCATAATGTTCGCCATATTTTATTTTTTTAACAACATCTTCATAAGTATTAACAACATCTACACTAAAACCTAAACTCTGCAAAACAGTTTTAGTAATATTGTATGATGTAGCCATATAATCTCCTACCAAGGCTCTTTTTCCTTTATATATGGGATTATATTTTATACGTTCGCCGTAAATTTCTAAAAATTCAAGATTAGATAGTTTTTCTTCTTGATATTTCTGCAATGTTTTTTGTAATTCAGTATTTTCTTTTAAATAATATAAACATTTATCTGCATAATCACTAGCTTCATTTTGGATATCTAATATTTTAGATAAGTATTTATTTCTTTGATAAAGTAAAATATATATAAAAGTTATTAAGAGCATAACAAGTATAAGTATGCAACACAAAATATATGGCATAAAAGCACCTCCAATCTATATAAAAAGTGTTGCTTACTATAAAATTTTCAATTCAAACTTCCGATTTAGTTATATGTTAAAACCTTTTGAAACATACTACAATAGTAGTAAGTCGAATTCAAAAGGGAGGTGGCAAATATAGTAACTAAAACAAGAAAAATACTGGCGAATAATATAGTCTATTTTAGAGTTAAAAAAGGTTGGTCGCAAGAACATTTCGCTGAATTATTAGGTACAAGTTCACGGCTATGTATCTGAAATGGAAAATCAAAAGCGAAATATATCAAGTGATTATATAGACCATATTGCTAATATTTTCAAGATTGAGCCACACGAGTTATTAGTAGAGCGTTTACCTGTTGATATTAGGCGAATTGATAGGGGAAAGAGATAACTGGGAATTATCTCTTACTTCTATAGTAAGCATTTATATTATATCACATAAATCAAATATTGAATATATATTCCGAATAAATAAACGGCTCTTAAATATTCCGCCTTAATGCTACAATATTAAAGAGGTGAGAAAATTGGAAAATAGCATTATAATGTATCGAGATTATGGTGATATAGTATTTGATATAAAAAAGGTTATGGATGAAAAAGCAATAACAATAAATCAAATAGTTAAAAAAACAGGTCTACATCATCAAGTAGTGAGAAGATACTATGAAGGAACAATTACTAGATATGATAAAGATGTTCTTTCGAGATTATGTTTTGTTATAGGGTGTGATCTTAATGATATTATGTATTATAAAAAACCAAGTAAATAATTTAATAAGTGAGGCTATTTAAAGGGTATTAACTAGAATGCTTTTTAAATAGCCTCATTTTTTATTTATTATATCACTTTTTCTAACTTTTTATATATTATAACAAATTAAATTTTTTTTGAAAATAGATAATAACATTTATGTTTTGCATATTTAGACTTCTCAAGACTTGCTAAAATTAACATAATATGTTATAATTGAAAGGTAATATTTAAAAGGAGAAGTATTGAATTGAGTAATGAAATAACAGTTAGAATAACATGTTCACTACAGGAAATGTATAATATTTTACAAAATAAAGGATTTAAAATAACAGATAAATACAATTTAGAAGATACTTACTATATCAAAGAAGATATTGATATAAAGAAACAACCAATTAAAGAGATATTTAATAAATATATACTGATTAGAAATATTACTCAATTTAGACCAGACAATTTTGTAGATAGCTATAATATACTAAAAATGACCTTAAAAATCAAAAATATAGAATCTGATGGAACAATCACAAATCAATGCAAAAAAGATTGCCAGATTTATGATATGGGGCAAGGTAAAGCTTTTTTAACAGATCTAGGTTATAAAAATATTATGACTATTAAAGAAAAAGCAATAGTATATGAAAAAGATGGATTAAAATTAGCAATAAAAGAAATTGAAAATGGTGATAATCTAATTGAGATTGAAACAGAAAAAGACAATCCAGAATTAAATTCTATAGATAAACTAAAAGAAAAAATAAGTGAATTACAAATTCCAGTAGATACGAATGATTATTTTATTAAGAAAGCAGAGATAGAACTGAAGAAGTTTTTATAGGAGCGTGATATAATATGTCAAATGTAAATTTGAATTTGTATAGAATATTTTGCAAAGTTGCTCAATCCAAAAGTTATTCCGAAGCAGCAGAAAAATTAGATTTATCAGTTGCTAATATTAGTACACAAATAACAAATCTTGAAGAACAATTAGGTTTGAAATTATTTAATAGAGAAAAAAAAGGTGTAACACTAACCGAAGATGGTAAAGAATTATATGAGATAGTTAATAAATCAATTTCTAGTTTTGATTTTGTAGAGAAACTAGCAAAAGATAAAAACAATATATCAAGTGGAAATATAAAGATTGGGTGTCCATCACATTTTACTAGTTACTTTTTAATGAAAAAAATTGAACAGGTAAAAAAAGATTTTCCAGAACTTGATGTAACTATAATATGCGAAGTAGATATAAATAAAATGATTGATTTATTACAAAATCACGAAATAGATTTTGCAATAATAGATGCACAAATAGAGAAAAATAATATTGAAACAGAAGAATTGTTAACAATAGATAATATATTTGTTTCAAAAGCACCGTTAACTATTACAGATATAAAAGAAATTGAAAAATTAAATTGTATTTTAAATCTTGAAAATACAAGAGCAACAAAGCAATTAAAAGAATTATTAAAAAAATACGATATAAATATTAAGGCAGATATGATGTGTGATGCAACAGAAGTGAGAGTAGAAGCTGTAAAAAGAAATATGGGGATAGCTTATGTTATAAAAGAAGCTGTAAAAAAAGAATTAGAAAACAAAGAATTATATGAAGTAGAATTACCAATAGAACTACCAAAGATAAAACTAAATTTGGTACACTTAAAAGGTGAACTTACAAAAGTTGATAAGAAATTCATTAAAGAATATTTAAAGAAACAAAATTAATCATAGAATTATATTTAGAGAATATCCTAGCAATAGGGTATTTTTTATTAAATGATTTTTAAAAGCACTTAAAATGTTAAGAATAGTTTTTATATCCGATTTAATATATAATACTACCATATAAAATTATATATGAAAAGAGGATGTTGATGATTAAGAAAAAGGTTTGTTGGAAAATTACCACAAAATGTAACCAAGGATGTAAATATTGTTTGGGATTTAATAATATACCAGAATTATCATATAATGATAATGAGAAAGTATTAGATAATTTAGCAAACAACGGAATAAACCATATAACATGGACAGGTGGAGAGGCTGTACTTTATCCTAATGTAAGAGATTTGATGAAAAAGTCAAAAGAAATGGGATTACATAACAAACTTGTAACAAATGGAATATTTTTATCTAAAAATGATAATGAGTATGTAGAAGATATTTTAAATATTTTAGATGAAATAAACTTATCTATTGATTCTATTGAAAATGACATAAATATTGCACTTGGAAAAGAAAATAACCATTTTGAAATAATAAAGAGATTATTAGAAAAAACAAAGAATAAACCAATAAAAGTAGGAATTAACACAGTTGTTAGTAAAAAGAATATAGATAAATTAGAGGAATTAGGAGAGTTCCTAAATAATTACCAAATAGAAAAATGGAAATTTTTAAAGTTTATGCCTATTAGAGAAAGATCACTAGAAAATAAAGAAGAATTTGAAGTAACAGAAAAAGAGCTAGAAGATAGAGTAAAAGAATTAAGAACATTTGAAAATATAAAAATCGTTGAATATAAAAAGCAAAGTGAATTCGAGAAAAGCATAGTAGTTCTTCCAAATGCAGATATTATACAAACACAAGAGGGAAAAGACATACATTTAGGAAATGCTTTAAAACAAGATAGTATTGATTTTAAAATAAAAAATAGTATAGTTGACAAAATAAAAACATTAATAGCTTATGATGATGAAAAAATAAAAAGCGAAATTGTTAATATATTAAATGAAATAAGAGATGTAGAAATTGTTGCAACATCTAGAAGTCCAGAAGATACTTATAATAAAATTATTGAATTTAAGCCTGAAATGGTATTTACCCAATATGACTTTGGGACAAATATGAATGGTCTAGATATTATAAAAAAATCAAAAGAGGCTTTAAATGATAAAGTTCCAGCATTTAATTTTATAGCAATGGATATTCCAAAAGATGATTTTATAGAAGCAAAAAAAATTATTGGTGATAAAATGAATACAATAATTAGAGAACAGACAAAAACACGATACACAGGAATAATAAATGACTACAAAGATTATATGAGTATGAAATAATAAAAAAAGGTAGATATTCTTCATATTAGAATATTCTACCTTTTTTCTTTATTCTAATGAGATAAAATACTATTCTTTGCAAAAAATCCTTGAGAGAAAGTTTGTACCCATTGTTGTGCAAGATTCTAAATAATTCGGGAGGACAGTCATATTCACTAACACTATTAAAGGTTCTTATACATCCGTTCATTGAATCTCTAACTTGTGCTTCTGTAGTATTGAATTCGTACGCAAGATATTTCAATATAGTATTAAGAAATTCTAGTTCTTCTGGTCGATAGTAACAATATGTAATTGCTTTTTTTATATATTTGTATCCACTAGAAAGACAGTTAAAATTTAAAGATTGTAACAGCCAATCAATTTCTCCAACTTCTAAATCAGGAGTGTTATAGTCAATGGCTATTGTTTTTATTGCATTAGTTAATTCTGTTTCTACAAAAGGTTTATAGATAACTTCATTAATTTTTGCATACTTATTCATCCTTATATTATAGGTTTTGGGTAATGTCAAAATTGTATTACATTTTTTACTTTCAACTGGATTAGAAGATAATCTATTGACTATATCTTCTATAGTCATGTCTGATAAGCTATTGTCTAAAACTAAAATGTCTGGGTTTGTTTTGAGATACATTGTTACTGTATCTTTTCCAGTAGTGACATTTTCAATTCTATAATCTTTATCATTTGCAAGATTTTGACACAGAATATCAAGCTCTGCTGTATTCTTGTTGCCGATTAGTACATTTACCATAATTTGCCTCACAAATGTTTTTACTTTTTTTGCCAATATTATATCATACAAATTATGTAAATTCAATAGAAAAAGATATATTTTTAAAATAAATTATTACTCTACAATGCTGTTGTAGCAAGGCTTTGTCTTATTTTGTCATAAAATGTCGAAAACAGTTTTCAATCAAAAATTCCATATAGATTAAACAATATAAGTTCTAGTTTGAATGTTCTCAAATTAGACTTCTTTTTTTGTCCACATTTTCCTTTTTTTCTACACATATTCCTTTTTATCTCCACATTTTAATCAAAATTGAAAAATCCAGAGTATAGTGTCCGTGAATTGAGTTGAAAAAACTCTAAACAGCAGATGAGATGATATCACGGATACACCAGACAAAGAAATTGAATTGCAAAAATGGAGATGTAGTAGATGATTCAATCATTGTCTGGAACTAACCTAATTGAATATACAAAAATCACTTCTTTAGGGCTATTATGCCTTAATGCAAGTGATTTTTTTGTTGCTTGTATCTCTATTATAAGAAATAAATCACCACCTCTATACAACCGAGATTTCAAACAAATTCGATTGTTGGAGGTTAATAATGAAAGGAAATATTAAAAATTATGATGAGATAAATAGATATGATTTCTATATTAAATATTATATGCAATTTGCAATAGGAACACAATTTGAAGATTGTGTTGAAATTACCAAAAGGGAATATATAGATTTGAGAAAAAAGTTAAATAATTCTAAAGAAGCTATGATTAAAGTCTTTGCAACTTATACTGTAGGATTTTTTAAGAATCCAGAAACTTATGTACTTCAAGCAGTAAATAATGATGTATATTATTGTTTACTTAACTCACAAAATTATGAAAGTAACAAAAGAAGGCACGAATTAGAGAGGCATTTAGACCGTTTTTTTAAGCAAGAAGATATAAATAAATTAGCAAGTAATAATAATATTGAAAACGAAGTATTAAGAGAAATTGAAGAAAAAAGAGTACGAGAATTTTTAAATAAAACTCTTTCTGGAAAACAAAATGAAAGATTTTATAAAAATAAATTTCAAGATATTCCTCTTGTTGTAATAGCTTTAGAAGAAGGCTCTACGCCAGATGCAGTAAGGGATAGTGTAAATAAAGCTAAAAAACAAATCAAAAAAAATTTAAAAAATTTATAAAAACAGCTTCGGTTTTTAATGAGAAGTGGGATTGTATATAGAAGGGAGGAAATGAGTTTATGAAATTTGTTAATAATAAATCTCATTCAAAGCTAATTAGAATTGGCTTAATACCTAATCTATATAGCCTTATACATAAAATAAGAAGCCCACTTCTTATTAGTTTTGTCAAGCATTTAAAGTGTTAGCAAAAAGTTAAGTAAAGGAAGTGAGGCACTTATGAAAAATCGTAAAGAAGTAATTTTAAATATGTACTTTATTGAAAAATTAAGACCAGTAGATATTGCAAAAAAGTTAGATATTTCAAAAAGTGCAGTAACACAAGTATTAAGAAAAGATAAAAGATATGTTCAGATTAAACAAGAAAGAAAGCTCAAAAATCAGAAGAAACACATTGAAGCGACAAAAGAACATATCAAAACCAAAAGAAAAATTGCTCAATTTAAGAATAATGCAGATGACTTAATTTTAAGAAATATGCACAATCAAGCAAGCGTGGAATTATCAAAAGGGAAGAGATTATCAAATATGGCATATAGAAACTGGAACAAAAGTGCTTATTCTTATAATGAGAAAAAGAGAAGATTTGAATTTAAAGAAGATGAACTAGGTCGTAGTTATGATGTACCTAAATATATTAAAGTGGAGGTTTTATAATGGCAAGAGAATTATATAATTGGGATCAGAACAAAGGATATTCTATTATTGCTCTATGTAATGTATTAGAAAATAGTGGATTAGATGATGAAATAAAGAAAATTATTATCAATAATTTCATAAGGGAATTTGATTCACTTCAAACTATGTATGGCAAAGAGGGAGTAATTGGACTTGCTCAAAGATATTTAAAAAAATCAAGTATGTAGTATTTTATTAAAAATAAATACATATTTTTAAATATGGAGGTTTAGTATGGAGGATAACATAGAAGAACAAGAAATTTATACAATAGAAAATAAAAAATACAATGTAATTACTAGAGTTACTAAACAAAAGTTAAGTAAGGATAATTTAATTAAATTGATAGCAAGATATGGAATACAAGAACTGCAATCTGAAAATTTATAAAAATTTGCAGGAAATCTAGCTGACAATGTTACTACAAATGATATATAATACAAATGTAGTAACATTGTTTTTCAATTTAGACAATATTTACGAATGGGAGGCGTATTTATTGTGAAAAACGGATATAAAGTTGCAGCTTATTTAAGACTATCAGTTGAAGATGGCGATAAAGAAGTTAGTGATAGTATTGTTAGTCAAAAAAGTATTATAGAAGAAAAAATCAAAAAGTTGGGTAGAGAATTTGAATTATATGATTTTTATATAGATGATGGATATACAGGACTTAATACAGATAGACCTAATTTTCAAAGAATGTTAGAAGATATTGAAAGAAAAAAAGTAAATTGTGTTATAACAAAAGACTTATCAAGATTAAGTAGAAATAACTTTGAAGCAAATTATTATATAGAAATATTTTTTCTTGAAAGAGAAATTAGGTATATTGCAATATTAGATAATGTAGATACATACTTAAAAAATTCTAATAATGATATGATTCAGTTCAAAACACTAATAAATGATTGGTATAGTAAAGATATTTCAAGAAAAGTAAAATCAGGTGTATGGGCTAGAAAAGAGAAAGGTCTATATGTTGCTGCAAAAGCACCATACGGATATGTAAAAGATGAAAATGACAGAAATAGACTTGTTGTAAATGAAGAAGAAGCTAGAATAGTAAAGAAAATCTTTCAAATGTATAATAAAGGAAAAACAATGGGAGAAATTGCACGAAAACTTCAAGATGATAAGATATATGCTCCTAGTTATAATGGATTTGAAAAAAATAAAAATGGAAAATATGGATGGACATATTCTACGATTTCTAAAATTTTAAAGAACAAAGTTTATTTAGGTCATACTGAATATGGCAAAGTGATGAATTTGAGTTACAAATCAAAAAAAGTAAAACAAGTTCCAAGATCTGAATGGAAAATTGCACATAATACACATAAGGCAATTATAGAACAAGATGTATTTGATACAGCACAAAAAAGAATAGTATTAAATCAAAGAGCAAAATCTCATACTCATAAATGGATATTAAATGGAATTGTTTATTGCAAAGAATGTGGGGAGCCAATGCAATTAAAAGTTAAATATAGAAAAGATGGATCTACAGTTTCTTTTATGAGATTATATTGTTCTAGTAGTTTACACAAGAAAGGATATTGTGCAAGAAAGTATAAAGGTATTGAATTACAGTCCGTTACTCAAATAGTTGTTAGTAACTTAAATAAAAAAATAAGTAAAATTGTAAATTGTGATGACTTATCAGAAATAATGAAAAGTAGCTATAAAAAAAGAGATACTAATTTATATGAAAAAGAGTTAAAGACTACTGAAAAACAATTAGACAAAACAAATAGAATTATATCATCATTATACCAAGACTTTAAAAGTGGAATTATTCAAGAATACGATTTTAAAACTATGTATGAAAATGAAACTGCAACTAGAGAAAAGTTAATAGAAAAAATTAATGATTTAAAATATAAGATAAGTAATAAATCTCAAATTTCTAATTTAGAATTTAAAAAGATAGCAAAAAATATTTCAGATGTGAAGAAATGGACCAAAGAACAATTATCAGATGTAATAGAAAGTGTTGAAATAGACAATGAAGATAATATCTATATAAATTACAAATATGATGTAATGGAGTATGTATAATGAAAGATTATAAAGCAGGAATATATTTAAGGCTTTCTAAAGAAGATAGTGAAGTAAACAATAGTATAGATTTTCAAAGAGAGATTACAACTAAATATGCGAAAGAACATAATTATACTATTGTTAAAGAATATGTTGATAATGGTTATTCAGGCATTTTAAGTTCAAGACCTGAACTTGATAAAATGATAATGGATATTGTTAGAAATAAAATAAATATGGTAATTGTTAAAGATACAAGTCGATTGACTAGAGATAAAAATTTAACTTCATATTATACTGATATTTTGTTTCCAGATAATGATATTAGATTTATTTCTGTTACAGAATATATTGATACTGGAGAAAGATATGAAATAGATGATGTCGTTGCATTAAGAGGTATTGTAAATCAATGCTATGTTGAAGATATATCTAAAAAAATAAAGGCTGTCAAACGCAATTTTAAAGAGCAGGGTAAGTTTATTGAAGGAAGTGTAGCCTATGGCTATAAAAAAGATATAAATGATCCTTATAAACTTGTTATTGATGAAGAAGTAGAGAATATCATAAAATTTATTTATAAATCTTATTTAGATGGAAAGATGCCTAAACAAATTGCACAAGAATTAAATAATGATAAGATTATTACACCATCTAATTATTTAGGACATAAAAATATAGGCAAAGAGTGGACTTCTTCAATGATAAATAGAATATTAAAATCTCCGATATATGCAGGTAATATGGTACTAAATAAATATGTATCAAATCTTAAATTAAAAAAGATGGAAAAAACAAAAGTTGGAGATTATGAAATATTAAAAGATACACACCCAGCGATAATTTCACAAGAGGATTTTGATCAAGTACAAAAAATAAAAAGTGGCAGAATAAAAAATGAAAAAAGAACTTATTATTATTTACTAAAGGATTTGCCAGTTTGTATGCACTGTGGAAGAAAAATGACATATAAAAGCTATCATCCAATGATTATTGATAAAGCAGGAAATATAAAAGGTAAGCCAGATGAAAAGGCATATTTTATTTGTGAACAGCACAACAGAAATAAGGAAGTTTGCAATGTTTATAATAAAATAAAAGAAAAAGACTTAAATGAAATTGTTTTGCAAAAATTATCTCAAAGATTAAGATATTTACAATTACATCAATATGCTAAAGATGTTAAAGCTTTAAAAGATAGACAAAATACTGAATTATCTGGAATAAAAAAGATAAAAAATGAAATATCAAGATTAGAATCTAATTTTAAAGTATTATATTCAAAAAAAGTAGAAGGAATTATTACAGAAAAAGAATTTAGAGAAAAATATAATGCTTATAATGAAAAGGTTACTAAACTTAAAGATAAAGTAGATAGGTATGAGAACTCAAAACAATCTTATGATGTACGAAATGATGTTGAAAAGCTAATTATAGAGTTTGAAAGCTGTAAGCATTTTGACAATGCTATTTTAAAAAAATTAGTTGAGAAAATTGAGATTAATAAAAATAATACAATTAACATAATGTTTAAAATATAAGGATTTTATCCTTTTTAATTTATAGTTAAAATCGTTGCACTTTAATACCTTTTTGAGATAAAAAAGATTTTAAGTGCAACCAAAATTAAAAAAATGACTAAAAGTGTTGCAATTATTGAATTATTAGGCATTTTTAGTGATTTATGAGAAAAAGGTTGCACCAATAACCTTTCTTATCGGCAGCTAGGTTTTCTTGAAGATTAGCAATAGGGTCACCTTTGCAAGCTAAACATGTTGCATTAAAAGGAACTCCGGCAGCAGATTGTGGGTATACATCAACACCGTGATCTGTATAGTAAGTACCTAAACCTGCTTTTTCTATTTCTTCTATGGATGCATCTTTTGTTAGTTGATGAACTATTGTTCCTACCATTTCTAAGTGTGCTAATTCTTCGGTGCCAATGTCATTTAAAATAGCTTTGGCTTTTTGATCAGGCATACCAAAACGTTGAGAAAGATAACGCAATGCGGCACTAAGTTCGCCGTCAGGCCCGCCATATTGAGAGATAATAACTTTAGCAAGACGAGGATCAGGACATTTAATATTAATAGGATATTGTAAAGTTTTGTTGTAAGTCCACATTAAAAATTCCCCCTTTCCCAAGGCCATGGTTCTTCAAGCCATCTCCATTTATTACAAGGGTATTGAATAGTTAAAGGACCGAAAACCTTTTGATATTTATCTTTACAATCTTTTAAATCTTTGCAATATTTTCTATGCAAGCAAAGAGCTTTTTCATCAGTAGGATGGGTATCTAAATAAAGTGCTAGTTCGGTAACAGCAAATTCTAAAGAACGAATTTGTTCCATCATATCACGTCTAGCATCACAATTAACTCTTCTAGTAGGATCAGAAGAAACCTTTTGAGAATCAACAGCAAGAACAGTACCTTCTTCGACACCACATGTTGAATTATCTGCAACGGCAGAAGGTACATAAGAATTTGTATTATTCATGTTGCAATTACAATTTCTATTTTCATCTAACAACATTTATTGCACCCCTTTCCAATTTCATTTGTTTTTTCAATAAAATTAATTTCTTCCATAGATTGCCCAGGAAAATAAGGACTAACTAGTTCTGGAAAAATTGTTCCCATTTTTAAACCAACACTGGGTTTGAAAGTTTTATCCATATATTGAATAGGAACGTAACTTTGAGCTAACATGGGATTTTCTGGAAAAAGATTGGTTTCTTCATCAAATCCACAATTACAGCTATCATACATGTCATCATTTGAATAAGAGATGACATTATTACATGTATCTTCTAATATGTTTTCTGTATTATTACAATCAGTATCCATATTGTTATTCATACAGCAACAATTTCTAGTTCTTCTAAACATTTTAAATTCCTCCTTTTAATGACATTATATGCAAAAAAAAGTGAAAATGAGACTTTAATTTTTTTAAAATGAAAAAAATTATAAAAAACATGGTAAATTAAAAAAATATATGATATACTAAGTACGGTTATATAAAAGACTTAGTATGGAGGGAATGATATAAAATGAAGCATGCAAAAGAAGCAAAAAATATAAAAGACACGAAAAGGTTAAAAAGAAAGAATTTTATTTTTATAATAATAGGTGTAATATTGTTAGGGATAATTGCTTGTGTAGCAAATAATTATATAATAGTTGGAAAAAATAAAATGACAAATTTAGTAATAAATAATAGAAATGTAACAGAAAATTTAAAAAAGGATATATTGATAGAAAATGGGGAAATATATATTTCAAAGCAGGACTTAGGAAATTTCTTTGATAAATATATATATGAAGATCAGGAGACAGAGCAAGTTATAACAACGTATAATAAAAAAATAGCTGAAATAGGTTTTGATAAAAATGTGGTAACAATAAATGGAGTTGAAAAAACAACTTATGCACATGCAATAAAAAAAGATGATACAGTTTATTTACCAATTTCAGAATTAAAGGATGTATATGATATTGAAATAAATAATATAGAGAGTACAAAAGTTTTAGTTATAGATTCATTAAGTAAAGAACAAAAAAAGGCTGTATTAAATTCAAATCAGTCAGTAAAATCAAGCAAAAAATTTATAGCAAAAACTGTGGATAGAGTGAAAAAAGGTGAATGTGTAATAGTAATATTAAATGAAAATGGATATGCTAAAATAAGAACAGAAGATGGAAAAATTGGATATGTAAAATCAAATAAATTGGTAAATGAAGTTGTTGCAAGACAAGATATGGAAGAAGAAAAACAGATTCAGGGCAAAGTAAATTTAGTTTGGGATTATTATTCACAAGTGGCAACAGCACCAGATAGAACAGATACAAAAATGGATGGTGTGAATGTTGTTTCTCCATCATTCTTTAGTATTGATAAAAATGGAAAATTAGTAGAAAATGTCGGAGAAAGAGGACAAGCGTATTTAGAGTGGGCACGTGATAATAATTGTAAAATATGGCCAATGGTACAAAATGCTGGTGATAGTACGATGATGGATACAACTTCAAAGATAATGAATAGTTATGAAAAGAGAAAGGCTTTAATAGAATCAATAGTAAATGTTTGTATAAAATATAAATTAGATGGGATAAATATAGATTTTGAAAATATGAGAAAAGATGATAAGGATTTATATTCAAGATTTATTATAGAGTTAGAACCAAGAATGAAAGAATTAGGTTTGGTATTATCAGTTGATGTTACTGCGCCAGATGGAAGTGATACATGGTCATTATGTTTTGATAGACATGTAATAGGAGATGTTGCAGATTATATTATATTTATGGCTTATGATGAATATGGAGAATCAAGCACAAAATCTGGAACAACAGCAGGGTATGATTGGGTTGAACTAGGAATAAAGAAATTTTTGGAAACTGAAGAAGTTGAACCAGAAAAATTAGTATTAGCAGTTCCTTTATATACAAGATTATGGACAGAGGATAGTACAGGAAAAGTAATAAAAAAATCAGTTGTTTCTATGAAAGATATAGATAAAACAATTCCATCAGATGTTGAACGAAAATGGGATGATAAATTAAAGCAATATTATGTAGAATATAATGATGGTAATAATTTGAAAAAAATGTGGATTGAAGATATAAAATCTTTAAAAGAAAAGGTTAGTTTGATTACTAATTATAAATTAGGCGGAGTGGCATCATGGGAAAAAGGTATGGAAACAGATGAAGTTTGGGAATTGTTTAAAGAGGCTTTAAAATAGATATATAATAATCACTAAGTTACAGTTGGAGGTTTTAGGCATATGCAAAATAAGAATGTATACTATACAACAGACAAATATAATGATTTAAAAGATGAAGAAATTATAGTAGAAATACAAAATGGGAATGAGCAAGCATTAACATATTTATTAAATAAGTATAAGCCATTGGTAAATAATAAAGTAGGAAAGTATTTTATTATAGGAGCTGAAAAAGAAGATATTGTTCAAGAGGGAATGATAGGTTTGTATAAAGCAATTAAAAGTTTTGATGTTGAAAAACAAAATAAATTTAAAACTTTTGCTAATATATGTATAGAAAGACAATTGATAACAGCAATAAAGACATCAACAAGACAAAAACATATGCCTTTAAATTCATGTATTTCATTAAATACTTCTGCATATTCAAATGAAGATGATGGAGTGGAACTGTTAGAAACATATAATAATAAAACAATGGAAGATCCTTTGGAAACTATGATGAAAAATGAATATTATAAGGAAATAAAGCAATCAATTACTTCATCACTTAGTAAATTTGAAAGACAGGTCTTAGATAGATTAATATTGGGTGAGAGTTATGAGGTTATTGCTAAAAGATTTGATACACCTGTTAAATCTATTGACAATGCAATACAGAGAATACGAAAAAAAGCAAATAATAAAATTTTATAATAAAATATTATTTACTAAAATAAAATTTATAAATTTATTTTATGGATTTTGTGAAAAATGAGGACTATATAAAGTACTAAATAAGTGCTATTATATAGTCCATTTTTGAAATTCGTTTTGGGGCCTTTAACGGGAATTGAACCCGTGACCTCAGCCTTACCAAGGCTGTACTCTACCAACTGAGCTATAAAGGCATAGTATAATTTTAAGTTTTTTGTGATTTTTTGTTCTGTTTCCAAAAATAAAGGTGTTTTTTGAGTCCGTCTCCGAAAACATCTTCATTATAACTTAAAAAATAAAAAATGTAAATAAAATTTATTGACTTTTATAAAAAAAAGTATTAAAATAATTTTGTGAAGTTACATAATTTAAAAGTAATTAAAAATAATTAAAAGTAATGAGAGAAGAGTAAAATATCTACCACTTGAAGAGAGGATTGGCCATAGGCTGTGAGCTAATCTAAGGAGGAGTATTTGAAAACTAACTCTTTAAACTTCTAGTGAATAAGCTAGACGGGTGAGATACGTTATAATCTTATAAATTAAGAAAAAATAAAGGATGGAACCGTGTATATGCACTCCTATTAGTTGTTTTGAACTAAACTAATAGGGGTGTTTTTGACGTAAACCCTAAGAAAGGAATGGTAAGTATGGTGAAAATTGCATTGAAAGATGGCTCTAAAATAGAGGTAGAGGAAGGTACTACAATATTAGATGTAGCAAAAAAAATAAGTGAAGGTTTGGCAAGGGTAGCAACATGTGGAGAAGTAAATGGAGAAATAAAAGATTTGCGTTATGAAATTCAAGAAGATAGTAATTTAGTAATACATACTTTTAATGAAGAAGATTTAGATGGTAAAAAAGCATATTGGCATACAACATCACATATTATGGCACAAGCTGTCCAAAGATTATTTCCAAATGTGAAATTTGCAATAGGGCCAAGCATACATGATGGCTTTTATTATGATTTTGATGTGGAAAAGACATTTACAGATGAGGATAAAGCAAAAATAGAAGATGAAATGAAAAAAATAATAAAAGAAGATATAAAAATAGAAAGATTTTCTTTATCTAAAAAAGAAGCATTGGAATTAATGAAGGAACAACCATATAAGCAAGAATTGATAAATGAATTACCAGAGGGTGAAGAAATTAGTTTTTATAAACAAGGTGATTTTACTGATTTATGTGCAGGACCGCATTTAATGAGTACAGGAAAAGTAAAATCAATTAAAATATTATCATCATCAGGTGCATATTGGAGAGGTGATGAACATAATAAGATGTTACAAAGAATTTATGCAATATCATTCCCTAAAGCATCAATGATGGAAGAGTATATGGTAAAATTAGAAGATGCAAAAAATAGAGATCATAGAAAAATTGGAAAAGAATTAGAATTGTTCATGACACATGAACTTGTTGGTTCAGCATTGCCAATGTATTTGCCAAATGGTGCAACAGTAAGGAGAATATTAGAAAGATATATTCAAGATAAAGAAATAGCAATGGGGTATAAACATGTGTACACACCATCTATGGCAAATGTTGCATTATATAAAACAAGTGGACATTGGGATCACTACAAAGAAGATATGTTTCCAGTGATGAAAATGGATAATGAAGAGATGGTATTAAGACCTATGAATTGTCCACATCATATGTTGATTTATAAAAATAAAATGCATTCATATAGAGATTTACCTATAAGAATAGGTGAACTTGCACATGATTTTAGGTATGAAAATTCTGGTGCGGTTTGTGGACTAGAAAGAGTTCGTGAGATGTGCCAAAATGATGCGCATCTATTTGTAAGACCAGACCAAATAAAAGAAGAATTTGGAAAAGTTGTACAGTTAATATTGTCAGTATATAAAGATTTTGGATTTAAAGATTATAGTTTTAGATTATCTTTAAGAGATAAAAATAATAAAGAAAAATATTTTGATGATGATGAGATGTGGGAAACAGCAGAGAGTCAATTAAGAGAAATTTTAAAAGAATTAAATTTGAATTTCTATGAAGCAGAAGGGGAAGCAGCTTTTTATGGTCCTAAATTAGATGTTCAAATAAAAACAGCTGTAGGACATGATGTAACAATATCAACATGTCAATTAGATTTCTTGTTACCACAAAGATTTAAACTAGAATATATAGGAAAAGATGGAGAAGCACATAGACCTGTTGTAATTCATAGAGCAATTTTGGGAACTTTTGATAGATTTTTAGCATTTTTGATAGAGGAGACAAAAGGTGCATTTCCATTATGGTTAGCACCTGTTCAAGTAAAAGTATTACCTATAAGTGAAAAACATGTTGAATATGCAAATAAGATTTATGAAGAAATGTTTAAATTGGGAATTAGAGTTGAAGTAGATGCTGATAATGAGAAAATAGGATACAGAATAAGAAAAGCACAATTGGAAAAAGTTCCATATATGCTAGTTGTTGGTGATAAGGAACAAGAAACCAATATGGTTGCGGTTAGATCAAGAGAAGATGGAGATATAGGAACAAAAACTATTGAAGAATTTATAAAAGAAGTTCAAGAAGAAAATGAAAAAAGAGATAAATAGTTAGAAAAAAATTGAGGGAATGACTTTTCAAGTGCAATGTATAAAGTTTCAATTTTGAAAGAAAGGAAAGATAAAAAATGAAGTTAGGAATAGTGGGATTGCCGAATGTAGGAAAAAGTACTTTATTTAATAGTATAACAAAAGCAGGAGCGGAATGTGCTAATTATCCATTTTGTACAATAGAACCAAATGTAGGAGTAGTGGCAGTGCCTGATGATAGATTGGATAAATTGACAGAAATGTATAAACCAGAAAAAACAACTCATGCTATAATAGAATTTGTTGATATAGCAGGATTGGTAAAAGGCGCAAGTAAAGGTGAAGGTTTGGGAAATAAATTTTTATCACATATAAGAGAAACTGATGCAATAGTAGAAGTTGTAAGATGTTTTGAAAACTCAAATGTTGTGCATGTTGATGGAAGTATAAATCCAATTAGAGATATTGAAACAATAAATTTGGAATTGATATTTGCAGATATTGAAACTGTAAATAAAAGAATTGATAAAGCAAAGAAAAACTTAAAGGCTGATAAAAAATATCAAGTAGAAATTGATTTATTGGAAAGAATATTGGAAACATTGGAAAGTGGAAAATCTGCTAGGACATTAGATTTTAATGATGAAGAACAGTCAATGGTAAAAGAAATGTTTTTATTGACAACTAAACCAATATTGTATGTTGCAAATGTTTCTGAGGAACAATTAGAAAATGCAGAACAAGATGAAAACGTGCAAAAAGTAAAACAATATGCATCAGAAGAAGGAGCAGAAGTTGTTCCATTATGTGTAAAGATGGAAGAGGAACTTTCTGGTCTTGATGATGAGGATAAAAAAGAAATGTTAGCAATGTATAATTTGGATGAATCTGGTTTAGATAAAGTGGTAAGGAAAAGCTATGATTTATTGGGTTTGATGTCTTTTTTAACGGCAGGGGAACCAGAGGTTAGAGCTTGGACTATAAAAAAGGGAACAAAGGCACCGGAAGCAGCTGGTAAGATACATTCTGATATACAAAGGGGGTTTATAAAAGCAGAAGTTGTATCTTATGATGATTTAATAAAAGAAGGCTCAATGGTTGCTGCAAAAGAAAGAGGACTAGTTAGATCAGAAGGAAAAGAATATGTTATGCAAGATGGTGATATTGTATTATTCAAATTTAATGTAAGTAAATAAACATTGCATAATGATGAATTTGTAAATTTTTACTTAAAAATACTAAAAAATGTAATAAAAGCGTAAATTTTTTGAAATATAAATGTAATATAAAAAAGCAAAAAAATGCTTGACATATTTTAATATAGAGTTTAAAATAATAATAGATTAACAAATGCAAAAGATTAATGTGTATTTGTCTTGCAAATATTTTTAAAGTATGGTATAATTAGAGATGTTTGTAGAATACTAATAAAAAACATATTAAAGGAGAGAAATTGATTATGGAAAATTCAAAATTTGTAAAAATAATTTTAGCAATATTAACAGGAGTTATGTTAGTAGCAATTGGAGTAAGTGGAACAAATTATGTATCAGCAGCAGATGGTAATGGAACAAATTATGCAGATTTAGGAGCAGTTTTAAATGGAACAAATAATACAACAACTAATAATGCTACAGCAAATAATACAACTTCTAATTCAACAGCAAATGGAACAAATTCTTCTAATAGTACATCTAATACATTAAATACAAGTGCATTAAGAAACACTATTAATACAGCCAATACAGTAACTACAACTAATACTACAACTTTACCAAAAACAGGTATAGCAAATTCAACACCAGTAGTTATTTTAATAGCTATTTTTGGAATATCAGCAGTATATGCATATAAAAAAATAAGAGATTATAAAAGTCTTTAATAAATGAGTAATCCTAGCAAAATTTATTGCTGGGATTTTTTTTATAAGAAAATTCTTCGAACTTCCTATAATATAAAAAATAACAAGGCTGTGATATTTGCAAAGCAAATTTCGTGCACGAACAAAGAAGTGGACTTTAAAATGTTTTTAAATAGTGCAAATGTTATTAATGTTCGCTTTTATTCTAGAGTGATTATATTATAAATTATTCATAAATCTTTTAGTATTACTATTGAAAAAATATGTGAAATATGATAATCTTTTATAAAATACAGGAAATTACTGTGTTGTTATCTTTTTTTTCACTAAATAGTGAGAGAAAAAATTTCTCTAGCTTTTAGTTTTACATATAGTAACCTATTAACCAAAAAGCGATAAGGAGGAAAAATTATGGAGGACAAAATGTTTGAAAAAGTTCTAGTGCGAGAGGCTAAAGAGAAGTATCCTGGACGGAATGTAATTATTGAAAGAAGAGGGTGTGGATTTACTTTTTATCAGCCTGATACTATTGAATGTAATATGTACCTGTTAGAAGGAAGGTATTCATATGATGAAGTTCTAAAACTTAATGCTTTAACAAACCACAGTGTAGATTTTGGATATTGTTCTGAGCTTGGACCAATTGCTTTAATAGGGAATATTCATACAGCTTATACTAAGAGAAATGGATATTTTAGATCTAAAGTACAAGAATATGGAACATATTATGATAATACTAGTGAGTACTATTTTTATGCTTATACTGATGAAGAAGCAAAAAAAATAGAAAACTATATTGTATATGGCGGCAGCATGGATGGATTTAAAGAAGTTGCAGCAGTGGCTCCTATAAGCAAAATGTCATACTGTTTGGATTCGAGGTTTGAAGCTAAAGAGACCCATTTACCCAGAGTATTTGATATGGATTGTAAGTTAAAAGGGGTTTATACTTATGATGAGGCTAAAAAACTTTTTTTTCAGACAGAGAATGAAGAAGATTGGCTAATAATAGATCCTACGATTGCTTTTGCAACTATTGGAGATGGTCAACATGTAGGAATCATTAATATTATGTCTTGGGAAAAACAGAATGTATGTGGCTTTAGAGATGTTTGGGAATATGGAGCAGAAGAACCTGAAGTTCAAACAATTAGTTTTCTTACTGATGATGAAGCATGTAAAATAAAAGATTTTATATTGTATGTTTACAATTATAGTTCTTCAGGAATAGGTAGAGAAAAATATCAAGTTGAAAAATATGATCGAACACTTGATAAGAGATTTAACTTTAAATTACCTGATGGAAGAGATTATCGTTTGATTGAACATATAGAATTATTCAAATAATAAGAAACAAGTGGATTGCAGATATATAATGCAATCCACTTGTTTGATGTAATGTAAATTTTATAATATACAATGGATTTAAAGTATATAGCTATGATGAAAAAATCATTTTACTTTTTTAAAAAAATAAAAAATTTAGATATATTGACAATATTTATAAAATATGAAAGAATACTATTATAGTTTGAATTGCTATAAAAAATAGGAAAGGAATGGTATTTAAGATGGAGAGAAAAAGAGGATTTGAAATAGCAAAAGGATTTGAGGATAAAAAAATTAATTTACCAATAAGGAAAACAAAATATTCAGCTGGCTATGATGTGGAAGCAGCTGAAGATACTGTTATACCAAGCTTTAAAAAAGGAATGGCACCAACTTTGATAAAAACAGGGATAAAAGCATATATGCAAGATGATGAAATGTTAGTATTATATAATAGGAGTTCAAATCCAAAAAAGAAAGGACTAATATTAGCTAATAGTGTTGGAATAATTGATAAAGATTATTATGGAAATGAAGACAATGATGGCCATATAATGTTTGCTTTTTATAATATAAAAGAAGAGGATGTTACTATAAAAAAAGGAGAATGTATAGGACAAGCAATTTTTCAGAAATATCTTTTGACAGATGATGATAATGCAGAAGGGATTAGAGAAGGTGGATTTGGTTCAACAAGTAAATAATAGATTTAATAATGTAACAAATTATTATAATAATTTATATTAAACAAATAATTTTTATGGTTAAAGAGTGAATTTACATAAGTAAAAGTTTACGTAAAATTCGCATAAAAATGATAAAAATTTCTGCTTAAATACTTTGACTTTTTTGGAAAAATGTAGTATAATAAATATGGTTAAAAAATCCAATAAAGTTATATCATATAGACATAACTTTATAATATTTTTTTGCTGAAAAATACTGAAAGGAGTGACTTACATGTTTAATGTAGGAGACAAAATAGTGTATCCAATGCATGGAGCAGGAACTATAGATTCGATAGAAGAAAAAGATATTTTAGGAGAAAAACAATCATATTACATATTGAGAATGCCAGGAGAGGTTAAAGTAATGATACCAACAGCTAAGGCAGAGGCAGTAGGAGTAAGAAATGTTATAGATAAACAATCAGCAGAAAAAGTAATTGGTATATTAGAACAAGATGAAACTTTAATGGATAAAAATTGGAATAAACGTTATAGAGATAATATGGAAAAAATGAAAAGTGGAGATATTTATCAAGTTGCTGATGTTGTGAGAAATTTAAGTTTTAAACAAAAAGAAAAGGGTCTTTCTACAGGCGAGAAAAAAATGTTGAATAATGCTAAGCAAATTTTAGTTAGTGAATTAGTTTTAGCAGAACATGCTACTGAAGATGAAGTAGAAAAATTAGTTGATAGTAAAATAAATACATCTTTTATGACTTTTAGAGCAGATGAATTGAACCATGATAATAATATTGTAAATAAATTTATACCTTTTAATAATGATGTAGATTCAGCTAATTAATGTATAGTGAGTTATAATTATTAAAGAGGTTAGGGCATAGAAATCTAAATTTGTTTTTTATAAAATTTAGGTTTTTATGCATTGTTAGTTTGTTAATTAAGTTGTTTTATATAGTATTAAAAAAATACTTAATTCAAAAAATTAAAAAATTTCGAAAATTTGTATTGACAAATTTTTGATTTAATATTATAATACTAATTGTCGTTAGGATATAACCAATTCTAAATATATGCAGATGTGGCGGAATTGGTAGACGCACAGGACTTAAAATCCTGCGGTTGAATAAACCGTGCCGGTTCGATTCCGGCCATCTGCACCATAAGAGCACCAAGCCTTTCGTAAGATATGACTTGGTGCTTTTATAATAAAATTGCTAGAATTTTCTAACAAATTTCTAACAATTTGAAATATTTACATTAGTAGATGTATTAGAGTCCAGATCTAATATATCTTTTTTATTGCCATTAAAACTTAATGCATTTTCAATAGCTGTAGCAGATTTGATTTTTGTACTCGAATCTAAATGTGCATATCTTTCTGTTGTTTTAGAACTTGAATGTCCTAACCAATCTTGTATTTCTCTTAAAGATATTCCTTTTTTCAAAAGTAATGTAGCACAACTGTGTCTTAAATCGTGAAATCTTATTTTTCTCAAACCATTCTTTTTTAAAATTTCTTTAAATTTATGACTTACATAGTCAGGTTTTCTTAAATTTCCCATTTCATCTACACAAACGAAATCTTTAAATTGTTTATTGTAACTTTCTTTAAATATAGACATATAGTATTCTTGCATTTTTCTAGTGTATAGTAAAAGTTCTTCAATTTCTTTAAATAAAGGTAATGTTCTATAACTAGATTTATTTTTTGTCTTTCTTTTAGTAATTGTTTTGGTTTTCGTTTTACTATTTTCGTTTTCATTTGTAGCAGTTACTACTTTATGATTTATTGTAATTGTTTTATTTTCAAAATCTATTGCAGACCACCTAATACCCAAAACTTTACTTCTTCTTAATCCATAAAAAGCAGTTAAATAAACTATTAGTTCTAAAGTAGTGTCTTTTACAACTTTAAATAAATTATTTAATTCTTCTTCATTGTAATAATCAGTAATAAATTGTTCTTGCTGTGGTCGTCCAACTTTTATAGCAGGATTATTTGGTATTAAATCTGTTTGTACTGCATAATCTAAAGCCTTTCTAATATTAGCATGATATTTTGTAACAGTAGTACCTTTTAAACCTTGAGAATATAACCAATTATAAAAATCTAAAATATGTACTGGTTTTAAATCTACAAGCATTACAGGATTTTTAGTAAAATATTCTTTTGTTCTGCCTTCAATTTGTCTTTTATAACCTGTATATGTAGATTCTTCAACTTGATGTTTTATCATATCAAGCCATTTAATCATAAAGTCTGAAAATAGTATTTGTATATTTTTATCTTCTGTTTTTGTAGTTGTAATTGTTTCTAATTTATTTATAAATTCATCTCTAATTTGAATAAGTTTCTTTTCAGCTTTTTTCCTACTCTCGTGTTCTTTAAGCCCTGTAGATACCCATTTTAATTTTCTTGAGCCTTCTACATAGTAAGTTAATACTGTATAAAAAGTCTTATTCTTAATTGTTAAATATGCTGTTATGTTATACATTAAAATCTCCTTTCTTAAATTTAAACAGTATTTTTATTGAGTTAAAAAAGCGATAACATTTATCTTAGGTATTCTGTATAGTTTTCCAACTTTAATTGCTTTAATAGAACCTTTTCGTACTAATTCGTATGCCGTTTGTCTGCCAATATTACCTAGCATTGATTGTAGTCCAGATACATCAACAACATCATGATAATCAGCAAACATTTCTTGAGTATAATTGTTATTTTGCATCGCATTCCTCCTTATCTTTCAAAATCAACATTTTGCATATGATTAGTAGATTATATTTACCCCGTCCCATCTACTTAAGGGAATATTATAGATAGTTTTACTTACATAGGAATCTCTCACCTCTCCGCTATCAGCCGAGCGACTCCTCAACATCATGTTAAGCCAAGCCGAAGTATCATTATTGTGTTCCATAATACTTTCATATAACACTATTTTTTAGTGTGTTTTTCAATGTACTTTTTCTTGTTTACAATTTTTATTTGTAAAACTATTGTAATAATGATGACATTATAGTATAATAATTATAAGATGTCAATAACAAATTATAAAAAAATAAAAATTGTTAACATTAAATTGGAGGAAATATTGAAATGAAAGCAAATTTACCAGAAAATAAATTTTTTGATAGTTTTTATATTTGGTTTAATAAAGAAAAAAGAGAAGAATATTATTCAACACCTTTATATCTTTATAGTGTAAATAGAAAAGATGATTTTGAAAATAGACTATTAACATTATATTTTGATAAAAGCGAAGTTAAAGAAAGAACTAAAGAAGAACAAGGATTAAAATATCCAGGAAATATGTACTTTCCTTATGTTGAAAGGTTTGGAATGTTTTTATTAAGATTTTTAAATGCTAATTTAGAAACATATGAATCAGCTTATGAAACTTTCTTCTTTGCCTATGGATTTGAAATATTAAAAGATATTGATGAAAATTATACTTTTGAATTAAAAGGAAAATATGAAAACGATGAAGTATATTTAAAAGAGATGGAAATAATATACAATGAATTAAAATATAAGATTCAAGAAATGCAAGAAGAAATGAAAGTATTTGTAAACTATGTATATAATCTCAATGAACAAGAAGAATTAAAAGAATATACACCAAACCAAAGATTTGCAGTATATCTAATTAAACATAAGGGACAAGCATATACCTACAATAAAAATGATAATATTATTCAAGATAGCTATTCAAATAAAAATTTAGAATTATCACATTTGAATGATAAGCAATTATTAGATAGTTTTAAGAATAACACAATGCTTGTTTCAATGATAGATACACATCAAAGCAATGACTTATCCGCTATATGCTATGCAGTATTAGAAGAATTAGTAAAAACATCAAATAATCCAATTAAGAAATGTCAAAACTGTGGAATGTACTTTATTCCAAACTCAAGACTTGATGAGATTTATTGTGATTATCCAAAAGCAAACGGTAAAACTTGTAGAGAACAAGGTGCAGTACAAGCTTATAACGAAAGACTAAAACAAAATAAAGCATTTGCAGAATACAGAAGATTATACCAATTAAAGTCTATGGCTGTTGGTAGAAATAAAGATAATAAACAAATGAAAAAAGATTTTGATAAATGGAAAAAAGATGCTAAGGATAGAGTAAATAAATTGAAACATGGAGTTTTAACAGAAGATGAAGTATATGAGTGGTTAGCAAATAATAAATAGAAGCTGGTGAAAGAATGGATATTGAAGAAATTGCAGTATTAGCAGTTAGAAATGAAATAGTAAAATATAGTGATACATTAGTAGCATATATTGATACAAAAGAAAAAACTCCAATGTGGGATGGATATATATATGTATATAGGCAAAATAGTAAATATAAGGCTAATAATGAATTTGAAGGAAAAATAGGAGTACAAGTCAAAGGGAAAACTGTAAAAAAATTATCGAATGGTAATAGTAAATATTCAATTAAGGTAGACTATTTACGAGCATATCAGAAAGATAAAAAGGGAATATTATTATTTGTTGTAGAAATAATAGATTATGCTCATACCAAATTGTTTTATGCGAATTTATTACCGGTTGATTTAGAAGAAATTTTAAATAAAGTTAAAGAAAATCAAGAAGAAATAAGCATTGATATAAAACCCATAAAGGAAAAAAGTTCATCCTCATTAAAAATGATTTGTTTAAATTTTTTAAAAAATGCAAATGAACAAATAAATATTGCAATAAAAAGTATTGATGAAATTAAAGATATAAAGGAAATTAAGATACCTATAATAGGCGAAGAAAAATATATGGAAGATTATTTATTTAATAATGATATATATTCATATGCTATTGATAAAGAGACTAATGAGAAAATTGCACTTCCTAAATTAAAAGAATTAGAAAAGTTTTCAACCAATAAAGTTAATGTATCTGTAAGTGGTAGAGAATATTATAATAACATCACATTTGTGAAAAATAAAAATGAAGAATATATTATTTATGGAAAGTCTACTAAAATATATTTGAGTGAAAATAAAATAACATTTAAGATTAAAGGTAATGTTTATGAGAGAATCCGTGATATTAACTTTATAGTTAATCTAATTAATAGTAAAGCAATAACAATAGATGGGAAAAATATAGTATTGCCTGTACAAGTGGAAGACAAACAAGAAAAAGAATATATTAGTAATATAAAAAATGACTTAATTAGATTAGAAAAAATAAAATGTCTATTTGATAAATTTAATATTAAATTTAATATAGACTTAGATAATCTAAGTGACAAAGATTGGAGAAATTTAGATTTATTTATACATATAAATGATGGAAAACCGACTAAACAAGTTCAAGAATCTAAATTATATAATATAGAAATAGCAAACTATAAAATAGCGTTTATAGCTTTAGTAGATGAAAATAAAAACATAAAAGTATATAATTATTTTTCTGATTTGAGTAATGTAGTAAAAGTATTTTATTATGATGAAAATGAAAAAGAAATTTTAGTTAGTCCATATATAAATATGAGTAAAAAGAACTTATTAGAATATTCAAATGTTGATATAGATATAATAAAAGAAACATTTAATTCTTTAGATAGTAAAGAAGAAACGATAGAAAGATATAATTTATGGATGCTTGAAGTAATAAAAGCTTATGATGAAAGTAATAATATAAAATTTTTAGAATTAGCAGATTATATAAATGAAAGAATATTAGAACATAGAGATAATGCAGTTGATATTATTAATAAAATGCAAATAGTAAAAAGAAAAAGAGCATTGAATTATAAAGAGAAAGATTTAATTTATGATTTAAAGGATGCAGAAGATGATTTAATAATACAATGTGGAATTGCTATATTGTTAGATAATAAATCTGATTATGAAAGGTTTTTCTCTAAATTATCTGAAAATGAGAAAAATGCTTTTAAAGAATTTCCTATTTACAATTTATTAGATAAGGAGGATATATGAAAAATTTAGAAACAAATCGTATAGAAAATAAAGAACAACTAAATGAAGATTTTGAACAAGAAGTTATTGCCTTTCTTAATTACAAAGAAGGTGGAATAATTTATGTTGGAATAAATAAAAACGGACAAGTTGTTGGAGTTGACAATACTGATTTAACACAACTACAAATAAAAGACAGAATAAAAAATAACATACAACCTTCTACTTTAGGATTATTTGATGTAACTGTGGAAACAATAGACAATAAAGAAGTAATAAAAGTTATAATATCAAGTGGAACTGAAAAACCTTATTATTTAAGAAAAAAAGGAAGAACTCCAGAAGGATGTTATATTAGAGTTGGTAGTAGCAAAGAGCGAATGACAGAAAGAATGATAGATGATATGTATGCTAGAAGAATTAAGAATACATTAAAAGAAATTGATTCCCCTAGACAAGAGTTAACATTTAATCAATTAAAAATTTATTATGAAGAACACGGATTAAAATTAAATGATAACTTTTTACAGAATCTTGATTTACTAACAAGTGAAGGTAAATACAATTATAATGCCTTTTTACTAGCAGATGAAAATACTGTTTCTATAAAACTTGTAAGATATTTAGGAACAAATAAACTTGAATTATTAGAAAATTTAGAGTTTGGAAATCGTTGTTTAATTACTACTACACAAAGAATATTAGACAGACTTGATGTTGAAAATACTACATATGCCAAAATAGAATACTTTGGAAGAAAAGAACAAGAAAAAATTGATAGCAAAGCATTAAAAGAAGCTGTTATAAATGCAATTGTACATAATGATTATTCTTATGGAAATTCTCCAATAATAGAATTGTATTCTGATAGAATTGAAATAACATCTGCAGGTGGTTTGCCACAAGAATTATCACAAGAAGAATTTTTAGAAGGTGTTACTGCACCAAGAAACAAAGAACTTATTAGAGTATTTAAAGATGTAGATTTAATTGAAAATATCGGTTCTGGAGTTTTAAGAATTTTAGATGCTTATGATAAAAGTTGTTTCAAATTTATGGAACATTTCTTGAGAGTTTCTTTTAAATACAAAGAAAATCCATTTGAATATGACTCTAAAAATAAAGTGTCAACAGATGACACAATAAATGACACATTAAACGGCACAATAAAATTAACTAAAAATGAACAACAAATATTAAATTTAATAATAAATAATAATCAAATAACAAGAGAAGAAATTGTAAATGAAACTAATCTTTCAGATAGAACTATATCAAGAGCAATAAAACATTTACAAGAAGTAAAGATAATAGAAAGAGAAGGTTCAAAGAAAACAGGAAGCTGGAAAATCTTAAAGTAATTTATAAAGGGAGAACGATTATAATGGTAAATTTAGAACTATATAGAATATTTAAAGTTGTAGCAGAAGAAGAAAATTTAACGAAAGCAAGTGAAATTTTACATATTTCACAACCAGCAGTAACTAAACATATTAAAAATTTGGAAAATGAATTACATGTTCAACTATTTAAAAGAAGTAAGTATGGAATGATATTAAATGAAAATGGGAAAAAACTATATTCACAAATAAAAGATGCTATTGATGTTATTTTAAAGGCAGAAGATATTTTTAATATGCATTCAAATATAAATTTAGGTGTACATGTAAATATGCCTAGCAAAATTTATAATAGTGCGATTTTGAAATTTTATGACGACCATCAAAATAGTATTATTAATATACATCAATTAACAGCTGAAAATCTGTTTTCAATGTTAGAAAAACAAAAAATAGACCTTGCATTCTCAAAAAAATACAGTGATGAAATATATAATTCAAAGGAAATTAAATTTATAAAAATTGGAGAACTACATGATGTATTTATTGTAAATGCTAATTCACAGTATTTAAATAAAAAACTTTCTAAAAAGGATTTAAGAAATACAACAATTTATACATTGAAAAAATTTTCTAGTGCATATCAAAATTTAATAAAAGAGCTTGAATATAGCGAAAGCGATACAATTAATGTCGATAACGTCAACTATACTGCAATGCTTGAATTATTAAAAGTTAGAGATATAATAACTGTTATAACTAAAGAATATGTAGAAGAAAAAATAGCCGATAATGAATTATGCGTTTTAGATGTTGGTTTTTCACTTCCAAATACGGAATTTGGATTGTACTATAATGTTAATAATAAATTTAAAGAATTAAATGATTTAATTGAAATTTTAAAAAATAATTGCAAAGTATAACTTCAAGTTATATTTTACAAACAAATATGTATTTTACATAATGCCAACACCCTCTTATAATTAAATTGACGGAAGTCAAACTTATTATAAAGGGGAATTTTTATATGGTGACAAATTTTTCATTAAATGATAATACTCAAAAAGAAATATTAAAGCACCTAGAAATAACATCAAAATTACTAAGTAAAGTAGGAACAGAATTATCTGGAACACAAAAGGAAAGTATGATATATGCAATGCCTGATTTAGGAATAGCACAAAATGGCACAAGAATGTTAGGTGGATTTTACACAGGTTCTTGCTATTCTTGGGATTCTGATGTTCCATTTATTCCTGTAGATGCAACTGTGAATGTTTGTGGTACAGCGGTTTATAGATTAAAGCAAAAAATAACGCCACAGGAGTTTCAAAGAAGATTAGATGGAGTTATGAAAAATAGAGAAATATATTTAAAATATGCAACAACACATCTTCCATCACAAATATTGGATTCAATTGATTTAGAAAGAGAAGATAAATTTTATTGGAATTATAATGTAGGAAATCATTTTGCAATTTTGGCAGAACAAAATGGAGAAAATTTTGAACTTCCAGAAGGTCAATATATGATAGTTCATGCTTCTGCAATAGAATTAAAAAAAGATAACTTAAAATATGGCTTATATCCTGTAGAAGGTAACTGGTATTATGATGATATTCAAACAATATATGATGATAAAGAAAATAGATATTTAAGATATATTTATGGAAAAAAAGCTGATCAATTTTCAGAATTAGCTAATATATTACAAAGAATAAATAAAGATAGAAATAGATATTTTTGTAATGCTGTTTTAGGCGAATTGGCAGGTGAAGAAGTTATTAATTTAAGTCATTATGGAATGCCTACTAAAAATGCTATATGTATAGGTTGTCAATGGGAACAAGATAACTTTACTTTATTAACTGCACCTGGAAACGACATTTATTTAGTCCATCCTGATTTATCTTCTAAAAATACAATAAAATTAAAAGATAAACAAATTACTCTAACACCACATGGCTGCGGTGTAATGCTTAAAAATAGTAGTGATACAATTGAATATTTAGCTGATGGAATACTAATTGGAAATAAGCATTTCAAAAATGGAGAAAGTATTAATATTGGAAATGATGTATTGGTAAGAACAAATGGTATGTATTCAGAACAGGTAAAACAACATATAGAAAAAGTCTTGGACACATGTCCTGGAACAATTTATGGTCAAATTCACCAGTTATTTGCAAGGACAAAATATGGAGACTTTGATTATAGTAGAAGAGATATAGAAAGAGAATAGATAGGAGATTTTTATAATGGAAATATTATTAACAAGACATGGTCAAACGGAATGGAATTTATTAAAAAAAGTACAAGGAAAAGCAGATATAGAATTAAATGAAAAAGGAATCCAACAAGCAGAAGAAACAAGAGATTTCTTGAAAAATGAAAAAATAGATTTAATTCTATGTTCTCCTTTAAAGAGAGCCTTACAAACTGCTGAAATTATTAATCAAGGAAGAAATATTAGGATGATAATAGATGAAAGAGTTTCAGAAAGGGATTTTGGAGAATTTGAAGGAATGCCTAATACTGACTTTGATTTTAATGCTTTTTGGAGTTACAAGCAAAATTTAAAATATGATAAAGCAGAAAATATAAAGGACTTTTTCGGAAGGGTATATGATTTTTTGGAGAGCATCAAAAATGAATATGCTGGAAAAAGAATATTAATAGTGGCACATGGAGGTATTAGTATACCAGTTAAATGTTATTTTGAAGGAATACCAAATACCGAAACTTTATTACCATTATGTTTAGGAAATTGTGAGGTTGCAAAATATTCTTATAAAGAATTAGATTTAGAAAGATAAAATGTTATAGAAATTTGCCACTAACGGTGGCAGATTTCTATAATTCAAAATTCCAATCTTTTTCATATTCTTCATTTTCAATTTGTTTTTCTGAATCAAGATAAATATCATTTTCAAATTCAAAATCCTTAATAAATTCATCTTCAGAAGATACTGAAAACTTATTACATACCCAATGTATGAATTTATCAACTGTTTTCTGTAATGTGTTTATAATTTTTCGTAAAAAGCTATTTTCTTTTTCCAACTTGTAGATTTTATCTTCATATTTATTTTCAACTTTTCGTATTTCTTCTTTAAGTTTTGTAGAATAGTCATTTTCCATATTTTCGCACTTTTCTTTTAACTCTCTATTTTCACACATTATAGATTTTCTTTCTTTTTCATATTTTGAAGCTCTTTCTACAGTATTAACTTGACTTTGTAGTGTCAAATAAAGTAAAGAATTTTGTTCTTGTAATTCTTTAATCATTTTATCTCTTGGCTCTACAACTAATTCTTGTATTTTTTCATCTCTATTTCGTACTAATTTTCCAAAGCTTTTAACATCAGGAGTTTCTGGTAATTCTAGTTTTGTATCTTTAAGCACTGTTTTAGTATTTTCAAAATTTGTAATTTTCTTATAATCTTCAACAGACAAATGTACTCTTTCACTAGGATTTCCTCTTTCTAAATCAAATCCATTTGCAGTTATATAAGAGTGAAAAGCATTTTGTAATTGCCTATAACTATCTTTAGCTTCCCAAAATTCACTACAAGCGATTTTATCAATGTTATTACCTTTTTTATCTGTAGTATGAACTACTGGAATAAAAACTAAGTGCATATGTGGAGTTTCCTCATCCATATGCACTTTTGCAGACAAAATATATTGTTCTCCCAACTCTTTATATTCACATACAAATTTGTAAGCTGTTTCAAAATATCTTTTAGTTTCATCTTCTCCAATTGTGTCGAAGAAGGCTTTATCAGATGTAATTATATATTCACAAATAATATTACTAACTGTTTTGATTTGACCTTTTAAATTATATTCTTTTCGTATTCTATCAAATTCTTTTTCATAAGTAAATTGAGTATCTTTTAATGAATAATTCAAATAGGATTTTTCTTTATCAATATTTTTATTGGAATAGTTTTTATTTCTTCTTTCATTATGTCTAAATATTCCTTTTAAATTTTCTCTTTTGTATTTTGCATTTCTAATTATTGCATAACTCATATATGCATTCCTCCTTTTCTAGCACAGCAAAATAACACTATGCTGGTTAAATTTTTTCTCTTTTTTCAATTGTGTTGTAACACACTATGACACTTTTTTACCCTTATGGGAAAAAGTGTCAGTGTGGTAGGGACACCCTACACCCGTTTTACCTAAATATGCTACTAGCAATTTAGGTAAAGTCATTACACATTAGCATATAAGCTGTTTAAAAATTCAGGCGAATAATCTCTACCAGAATATCTCATTGAATTTTTATTAGCCTTATTATTTTTATAAGTATAATTATTATTAGTATTGATTGCACGGAAATTTTCCGATTCGGTAATCGTAGAATCTCCGTTTATATAATCGTAATTTTTACGATTATGTGATATTTCTATATTTTGATGTTGTATTTTTGCAACATATATAAGCTTAGGTTTACTAAAACCTTGTTTCTTTTCATATATTAACTTAACATCTGATAATTGTTTAAATGCTTTAGTAACAGTTTTATCAGATAGATTTAATTTATCTTGTACTTCTTTTCTAGTAAATATCAAATACACATTTCCATTTTCATCATGCCAATTATTTTTTATAGATAAAGATAATCTATCTAATAAGAAACCATATAACAATTTACTATCAGAATTTAATGTATTTTTATATAAAGGATTTACGAACAATTCCTGTGGTATTTGATAATATTTATGGTTTAAAGTTTCATTAACTTTATAAAAATTAAAATCTTGCATATATTTTCCTTTCCTTCGCACGACAATCGATTTTGTGACGAAAAATTAGAACAGGTAATAAACTATGCCTGTTCGTTTTGAATTTTAAATATGCAAAATTTGATTAAAAGCAAGATTTGACATTTTATGTAAAATGTAGTATAATATAATTACAAATTAATTAGGAGGTGCTGTTATGACAGTAACAAACAAAACATCGGTCGCACTTGAAATCTTAGGTGGAAGTCTTAAACCCAATGAATCGCGGGAATATACTGAAATGATGTTCAATACATTGGACATTCACTCTGAAATTGGAAGCTGTGTTATCACAACTGAATATGGACAGAGAAGTTTCAGAAACTACGGTAAATTGGTAGCAAAAGAAGGCAGAAAGAAGAATGAACATGGAATGAAAAACATTATCGTTTCTTCTATCGACTAATTAGCCCTAAGAAATTGGACACTATGCCGAAAGGTATAGTGTTTATTTCATGTTATACTGCTTAAAATTTTTCTAACAAATTTCTAACAAAACTTAAACAAGTTATGTCAGATTTATATAAATTATAAAATGTATATGTTACAATAAAAATCAACAAAATAGTTTGAAATAATAAGGTTTTGAGTACAAAAATAACAGGATTAAAAAGTATTATTCATTACTAACCATTAAAATGATAGAATAACTTAAAATCCTGCGGTTGAATAAACCGTGCTGGTTCGATTCCGGCCATCTGCACCAGAGAGTAAGAGTTAAACAATTCTTACTCTTTATTTTTTACATTTTGAAAAGTGTTTTGCTAATCTATTGCTAATCTAATTATTAAAAGATATAAAATTGTTACTATTGTACATAAAAATATGATAAGATACTTGTATAAATAATGAAATTGAGGAAATAATTATGGAATTATGTTGTACTTATATAGAAACAAATAAATTTATGGAAGTGATATCATTTTATGAAAAAATATTACAAATTAAACCTAATATTTATACTGAGAATAGATGGGTAGAATTTGAATGTGGAAATAAATTGGCAATTTATAATAGAAAATTTGATGAAGAAAAAATAAATAGTAGAAATAATGTAAACTATAATGATGCTTATATAAAAGATTTTAACAAAGAGCAAAATATAAAAATGAATAATATTATTACTTTGAATTTTTATACAGAAGATTTAAATACAGAATACTCAAGAATAAAAGTATTAAATATTGGAGAAATTTCGGATATAATGTATGTTAATATTACAGAGCCATATTATTATTTTACAATAAAAGATCCAGAAGGAAATTTACTAGAGATATGTGGAGAAAGTTATATTAAAGAAATATAAAATATGGAATAAAAAATAAAGAGATAACAAAAGTAAAGGTGCAGTTTTTGACTAATTTATGTAAATATGATATAATAAAATGAGCTTACTTTTCTGTTATACTCTTTTTACACCTTATAGATGTACAACTGAATTGTAAAATAATTATTTTGGAGCAAAGTGAATTTTAAAGGTGTGCAAATAATAGAATAGGAGAAAAACATAATGAAAAAAATAACAAAACGGAACATTTTAAACTTAATAACAATTCTTATCATCTCATCCTTACTTATGGGATGTTCATCAAAAACAAATAGTCCAAACTATGTTGCAAGTTCTTCACAGGAAGATTATTCTTCTTTACTAGAAGAAGCAACTACTGTGAAAATAAAAGAGAAATTTATTTCTTTTAAGAAAGAATACGACATATATGTAGCTGGAGAAAGAATCGGAACAGTATCTGGTAAATATGTGAATATTACAGGTGATGTATTTACATTTACTGATGCGAATGGTAACGAGATTGCCAAGGAAAAACAAATTAAACGGTGGGGAATAAAACTTAACCGTTTAGCTAGGTTGATGGATACTGAAGGCAATATAACAGGTTATATAGGAGAGGAGTTTTTTACAGATTTTCTTTCTTTGAGTAAATATAACTTTCACATTTATGATGAAGAAAGAAATGAATTGGGATATACGAAAGAAAGAATTCTTTCTTTGTTTTATGAATTTAACGTATATGATGTTTCTGATGAAATTTTGTTTAAAATAAGTAAGAAACTTGATATAGTGGATTCTTATGAAATTGTTAAGCAAAAAGAATCGGATATTTCTATGAAAGATGTTGTGTTTTTGACATGCATCATAGATGCAATAGAAGATTCTGCAGAAGAGAAAGATGATAATAAAAACTGAAAATATTATTCGTACACATGACTAGCCAGGTGAGGTATAGGTTCATTCGGTATAGCTAAAAACAAGTAGTACTTTTCGAAATATAAGTGCTACTTGTTTTGCTTAATTAAAGTTGTAGTTTTTTTAGCTATACTTTTTTGTAATAAAATTTAAGATTACTCATTTCGTGGCAATTATAATATTTTAAGATTTTTTGCATTCTAATATTATCATTGCCAGTTGCACAAGATGCAATTTTTATATCTTTATTTTCCTCTCTTAACTTAGAAATTAATTTGAAAAATATACTATATTTTCTATATTTGGGTTCAATAAACATTTGTGAAATCCATAAAACCTGACCATCACTAGCCCAATAAAAATATGAATATAAAATCATTCCAACTGGTTTATTATCAAATTCTGCTACTAGACATTGAAATTTTGGGTTATCACAAAAATAATCTTTGTCTATATTTAATTCTAACCCATTGGTTTCTTCCATATTGTTGGCATTGTCTATTACTTTATTAGCATATATTAAAAATTTTTTATGATTTTTATTTGCATGTATAATCTTTATATTGTTCATTATACCTCCTATATATTATCAATGATTTTTTCAAAAATTTTTTTATGACCATTATGATTTGGATGTAGACCATCTATAAAATCTTCTTTTTGTAATACTTCTTGCATTGAAATATATTTAATTCTATTATTATTACATAAATCTTTTAATTCAGCATCATAATCTAAAATCAAGGATAAATCCTTATCATATTCTGATATTATTTCATTATCATAATATTTATTAGGTTTCCAAAAGAATTTTTCATTACTTTCTATTCTTGTTAACCCTAAAATTATCATATTGAAACCTTTATCCATAACACTTTTCGCAATTTTTTCTATATTTATTCTATATTGTTCAATACTATTTTTAGGATTACCATTAAATTCTTGAGTATCATTAATGCCAATAGAAAGCATAATTGTATTTGTAAATTCTCTATGATAAAAAGCTTGCAATATGTTATCTATTTTATTCAATATATCAGTGCTTGTAGCTCCTGGAAAAGCTGCAATATGAACATAGTTATTACATACTTTTGAATCATCTTTATTAACAATATATTGTTTAAACATAGTAGCCCAGCCACCACTTTCAAAATCACCAATTCCATAGGTAATACTATCACCGATAACAATATAATTATTTTTCATAACTAAATACCTCCATCTATATTCTTTATATTATTAGAGTATACTTAATAATATTTTCTACATAGCATTACTGCATTGCTTAATATAATTACAAGATGTATCAAGTTTATCACATATAAAATGAAATTACAATTTATATAGAAATATAAATAAAAAGATATGAAAATAGATAAGTGAAAAAGTAAATGCAAGTATCAATAAGGTGCATTGCAATAAGTCTTACATTTGCCCTTAATGTACAACATAATGCAATTTTGTTATAATTATGTTATGTAAATGTTTTGGTAGAAGCAGTGGACAAAGAACGTGGAGTTTTTCGGGTAATGGAAATTTGCTTCGAAAACAGTGCTGACGACAACAAAATTAAAGATGTTCTCTCTGAGATTTCATATATGGATGTTGTTGCACCTGCATTGATGACGAGAGAGGTTCTATGTCTGTACTTGAATGCTCCTGAATATGTATTGGAACGTATGGCAACAATGCCTGTGGGTTCTAGTTTTGAGTTCGATGGAATCAAGATTACTCGTTGGAGCAACCTTACTTACAACGGAAAAGCTATTTGAGTCGGTGAATTACGTTTCCAAAATCCTTTTTTAGGTCTCATTTGCCAAATAAGAGGTAAGATTATCCCCATAGGATGGTCTTTTCATTACTTTAAAAATTTTAGTAATTTTGTATTGCATTTTATCAAGAATATGATATACTTTAATAAATTGATTGGTATTTGTATCAATCGTTATGAGAGCCGAAAAAGTTGTAGATAACAACGTCATCTGCACCAATGACGTATCTGTTGAACTAACAGATAGATTAAAAATCATTCAAGTAGTTGGATGATTTTTTCTTTTGGGCTACAGAATTACAAAAAGAAAAAATTATTGCTAAACAAAATTATGATAAAATGTAATTAGAAGAAAAAAGAAAGATATAACTCTGATAATATTTTTAATAATAAGAAGAAGGAAATCATTTTAGATGGTACCGAACAAGAGCAAAAATTAGATTTAATAGAAATAAATAATATTAAATGGCTATAAAAAAGTATGGAAATATATAACGAAATTTTTTAATAAATAATTTTAATAATGTAATTTAGACGTGTGTTGAAAAATTATGTAAATTGCAGTATAATAAAATTGTAACTATTCGTAGCTATACGAACTATAATAAAAATAGCAAGTTGTTTAATTCTCAAAAAACAATTGTTAGGAGGAAAACATTATGATTATCAAAACAAGAAGTGGAGACATTCTTAAAGCTAATGAAACTCGGATTGCATTCGCAGTAAATACTGAAGGTGTAAACGATTCGATTCTGGTTTTGCAGATATGATTTCTCGGAAGTTTTGGTCAGAATTGGCTTATATCGGTGAAACTCAGTTGGGTTCAGTTCTGACAAAAGAGGTGGATGGAGTGAAGTTCTTCGCATTGTGTTGTCATTCTCTGAAAAATGGTTGGAGTAATCAGAAAGAGGTTATTACAAAGTGCTTTGATGCTATTCCTGGCGACGAGCCTGTTGCGTCAATCGCAATCGGAACAGGTTTAGTAGGAGTTCTTAGTGGAGCTGATTTCGCCTTGATTAAAGCCGGAATGAAAGCTTCAAAGAAAGAGATAATTCTCTATTAATAGGTAATTGTACAATTGAATGCACAAATACGCGGACTTTAAAATGTTCTAAATAGTGCAATGTTATTAATGTCCGCTTTTGTTTTGTTGTATATTAAATATTGATAAAGTTAGTTTTTATTTTAGAGTTCTTTTTATACTATCAAATGCTTTTAGTGTTAATTTTATAAATAAAAGCATAAAAAGTACCCATAAGATATTTAAAATAATTGAATTTAAAGTGTAATTTGATAGCCCTATTTTAGTTAAAATTTTGTTTAGAGTGCTGTAATGCAAGCAATCTAAACTAAACAAGTGTAGGCATAGACATATTAAACTATTTTTTCCAATATATATAAAAGGTTTTTTTAAATGCTTGGAATGTGTATCTATTTGCATGCATAGTTTAATGAATAAGAAAGATGTACTTATAGCACCAATAATATCTAAAAGCCCATTTTTGTAGATATTGCTTACCATATATAATTTACCACCATATATTATACAAAAAATTGTAATGGAAATGATAAATATATATGTGGTAACTGATAGTTTTTTATGTAAAATATCTTTTTCTTTAATTATAATGCCTACATACATAAATATTGTAGCTACCATTCCGGCTTGAATGCTAAAAGGAAACCATATATATTTTGAGGTTTTATATCCAATGTAAGAAATTAATATTACTAATAAATTACGATATTTATTTGTATATATGTTATTAATTATGTAAGTTGCAGATGCAAGGGCTAATAGAAACCATATAGCACCAATATATTTTATACCAAATGGTTGCATAGAGCCACTCCATATAAGGAAGCTAGTCCCCACGTTTTTAATGTGTTGGGAATTTCAATGAAGTTTTTATTTAAAAGTAATTTAAGGACTTGGTAAAATATAATTGCTAAACATGTTATTATATAAGGTTTTATTAATTTTTTAAATATATTTTTTAAGCATTCTTTATTATCTTTATGTTTAAAAAAGTAACCACTTATAATAAAAAATAATGGCATGTGAAAGCAAAATATAAAATTTTTTAAATATTCATTTTTTATGGGCATATGTCCAATAATCATTAATAAGATGCCAAGGCCTTTGGCAATGTCAAAGTAATTAATTCTTTTTTTTAAAATGTTGTTCTGTTTTTGTTTTAAAGTTTGATTTTTAGGTAATTCAAGTGTTTCCATAATTTTTCCTTTATTTTATTATTTTTTTAATTATATCATCTGAGGGAATATTGTCAAGAGTGTTTTTTAGAATGATATAAAGTGGTATGTAGTTGATATTGTAGCTAAATTAGAAAAATTTTTACTTTATATTGTAAAAAAAAAATTTATATGATAAAATGTTTTTGATAATGAAAATATTATAAGGATTGAAAAAATTATGGTAGTAGGTATTGTAATTGCAATCATAGTTTTAATTGCTATATATGTGTTAGTTCAATATAATTCATTTATAAAATTGAATTATAGAGTAAAGAAAGCTTTTTCAACAATGGATGTTTATCTAAAAAAACGTTTGGATTTAATTCCTAATATTGTTGAAACAGTAAAAGGTTATGCAAAACATGAAAGTCAAGTTTTAGAAGATATTGTCAAATTAAGAAATTTATCTTATGATAAAATGTCATTATCAGATAAAATTGAAACAAACCAAAAATTGTCTGGTGAATTATCTAAAATTATGGCTGTTGCAGAAAGTTATCCAGATTTGAAAGCTAGTCAAAATTATTCGAATTTAATAAATTAATTGTCTAAATAGGTTCTAGGGGATTTGTAATTGAAAAAGTAAAAGATTATGATGGTGATACTTAATTCTTTTCTTTTTTTGATTGTTACATTTTTTTGTTCAGCGAAAGATATTTTTACAGATAATTTATCTTTAGTGAAGTTTATAATTGAAAGTATAAGTATTATTTTGTTGATTTTGTTTTTAGGTATAATGAATAAGAGAACAAAATATGGTACGCAAATATTAGGTAGAATTAGAGGTTTTAAATATTTTTTAGAGACAGTAGAAAAGCCAAAACTTGAGGAATTAGTTATGAATGATTCAGAGTATTTTTACAATATTTTACCATATACGTATGTGTTAGGAGTTTCTAATAAATGGATGAAGAAATTTGAAGATATAGCTTTGGAAGATCCGTTATGGGGCTTTATAGTTATGGAGTATTTAGTAATCGTTCATTTAATAGATTTATGCGTTCTACTTATGCATCAATATCAACATCTATGGTATCAGTACCAACAGGGCATGGAGGAGGTTTCTCTGGAGGAGGATCTGGCGGTGGTGGCCGGAGGTTCTTGGTAATTTTGTTTGTTAGATGTATATAAAAAAGTGAGAAAGGATGATTTTTATTATGGAAGAATATTTTAAAAATTTGAATGTAGAGATAAAGGAATATTTAAAGATATTGTCTCCGGAATTTCCAGAGTGGTTATTAGAGTATATTAATACACCAGAGATGCTTAGAATTGATGGAATAGTTATGTCATGTTGTACAATATATACAAAAGTGTATAATGATAAGTATTTTTACTCTAATTTAACACATAGTATTGCAGTTGCTTTAATTGTTTGGCATTTTACTCATGATAAAAAGCAAACTATATCAGGTTTATTCCATGACATTGCTACTCCTGTTTTTAAGCATTGTATTGATTTTATGAATGGAGATTCGGAACATCAAGAATCTACTGAGGAGAGAACAGAGCAAATAATTAGAAATTCAAAGGAAATAATGAATTTATTGACAAGGGATAATATTAGAGTTGAGGAAGTTTCAGATTATCATATTTATCCAATTGCAGATAATGATACACCTAAACTAAGTGCAGATAGACTTGAATATACATTGTCAGGAGGATTGTATCAAGTAAAGGTGTTTGATCTTGATGATATTGAGAAGTATTATAATAATTTAATAGTAACAAAAAATGAAGATGGTATAGATGAATTAACATTTCAAGATGTAAAAATTTGTGAAAATTTTATTCATAATATTTCAAAATTGTGGCCTAGATGGATTGAAGATGAAGATAGATTATGTATGCAATTTATAGCAGATATTGTTAAGTCTATGAACGTAAAAGGATATATTAAAGTAGAGGATTTGTATAATCTTTCAGAGAAGGAAGTAATACAATTAATTAAAAATTGTGAGGATACATATATAAGTGATGCATTTACAAATTTTGAAAATGCTACAAGAGAATCTATTTATAAAAGTGATGTGCCAAATGAAAATATTTATTGTACTAGTGTAAAAGGTAAAAAAAGATATATAAATCCTTTAGTTTGTTTTAATAATGGTGTTCATAGAATAAAAGATATTTCTGATATGGCTAGAACTGATATTAATGAATTTTTAAATATGAAATTACATACATATATTGGCTTTTATTGGCTTTGATTTTGATATGATAATAGTATTTTGGTGGGCAGGGAAGGATTCGAACCTTCGTACTCAAATGAGAACAGATTTACAGTCTGCCGCCTTTAACCACTCGGCCACCTACCCATCTGTTAAAACGATATGCGCTTAACACTTTGTCATTATACTATTTGAAATAAAAGTTGTCAATAGTTTTTCAAAAAAAAATAAAAAAATTAAAATGATAGTATGTGTTAAGCAAAATATTGATATTTTGAATAATTATAATAACATATAATAAAAATAAAATCAAATTATTAAAAAAGAGAAAAAAGGAGAATAATATACGAAATAATGAGATAAAATAAAATAAATAAAGAAAAATTTAAAAAAATTAAGAAAAGAAAATTTGTATTAATTAAATAGATATGCTAAAATAAAATCAGCTTAAGAAGCAAAGCAAAATAAATAATTAAATAGTTATTAATTTACCCTGCATAGTACGTGTAGACAGAATTTTTAGAACCAACAAGTATAGAAGAGGGGCCAATCTCAAAAATATGGCGTGCATGCTCACCGTTAGGATTGTGAGAAGCCCACAAGTATTTTGGTAGGCACCCACCTGTTTTTAGGAACAGGTCCTTAAAAATTCAAGACATCTTACGGCTAAGGCGGGGAATTTTTTTTTATAAAGGAATGAAAAAAATGTCAAAATTTGTACACTTACATATACATAGTGAGTTTAGTTTATTAGATGGAGCAAATAGAATAAAAGATTTACCTGTAAGAGCAAAAGAGTTAGGTATGGATGCAATAGCATTAACAGATCATGGAGTAATGTATGGGGCAATAGATTTCTATAAGGCTTGTAAAAAAGAAGGAATAAAACCAATAATAGGTTGTGAAGTATATGTGGCATTGCGTTCGAGATTTGATAAAGAACCAGGAGTAGACAATAAATATTATCATTTAATTTTACTTGCTAAAAATAATGAAGGATATAAAAATTTAAGTAAACTTGTATCATTGGGATTTGTGGATGGATATTATTATAAACCTAGAATAGATAGAGAAATATTAGAAAAATATCATGAAGGTTTAATATGTTTAAGTGCATGTTTAGCTGGAGAAATCAATCAAAATTTATTAAATGGAAGAGAAGAAGAAGCAGAAAGAGTGGCTTTATGGCATAAAGAACTTTTTGGTGAAGATTATTATATAGAAATTCAAAATAATGGAATACAAGAGCAGGTTTTAGCAAATCAAAAATTAATAAAATTAGCTAGAAAATTAGATATACCAATAGTTGCTACAAATGATGCACATTATTTAAGAAGAGAAGATGCATATAATCATGAAGTCTTATTGTGTATTCAAACTGGAAAGAGAATGAGTGACCAAGATAGGATGCGTTTTGACACAGATGAATTGTATGTAAAATCACCTGAAGAGATGAGTGAATATTTTAGTAATTTTCCTGATGCTATAGAAAATACTGTGAAAATAGCAGATAAATGTAATGTTGAATTTGAATTTGGACATACAATTTTGCCTAATTATGATGTTCCGGAAGGGTTTGAAACACATTATGATTATTTGAAAAAACTTTGTGATGATGGATTAAAAGAACGTTATGGTGAAAATCCTACAAAAGAGATAATGGAAAGGGCAGAATATGAATTGTCAGTTATAAAAAAGATGGGGTATGTAGATTATTATTTGATTGTATGGGATTTTATTCATTATGCTAAATCACAAGGTATACCTGTAGGACCAGGTCGTGGTTCAGGAGCAGGTTCAATATTGGCATATAGTATAGGAATTACAGATATTGATCCTATAAAATATGGTCTTTTATTTGAAAGATTTTTGAATCCCGAAAGAATTAGTATGCCGGATTTTGATGTGGATTTTTGTTATGAGAGAAGACAAGAAGTAATAGATTATGTTGCAAGAAAATATGGACATGATCATGTTTCTCAGATTATAACTTTTGGTACTATGTCAGCAAGAATGGTAATTAGAGATGTTGCTAGAGTATTAGATGTTCCATATTCAGAAGCTGATTCTTTAGCTAAAATGATACCAAATGAAATACATATAACAATAAAAAAAGCTTTGGAGCAAAATATAGAATTAAAGCAAAGATATGAAAATGAGCCAGATATAAAAAATCTGTTGGATATAGCAATGGGACTAGAAGGAATGCCTAGGCAGACTTCAACACATGCTTGTGGAATAGTTATAACAAAAGATCCAGTAGATACTTATGTTCCTTTATATGTAAGAGATAATCAGATTTCTACGCAATATATAATGACAACATTAGAGGAATTAGGACTTTTAAAAATGGACTTTTTAGGGTTACGTACTTTAACAGTTATTCAAGATACTATAAATTTGGTTGAAAAAAATAGAGGAATAAAGGTTGAGTATGATAAAGATATGGCAGATCCTAAAGTATATAAATTGTGGCAAGATGGAAATACCTCTGGTGTGTTTCAATTTGAAAGTCAAGGAATGACAAACTTTATGAAAGAACTAAAACCAGACTGTTTGGAGGATTTGATAGCAGGTGTGTCATTATATAGGCCAGGGCCAATGGATCAAATTCCAAGATATATAAAAGGAAAACAAAATCCAGGACATAATGAATATACTCATCCAAGTTTGGAACCAATACTTAATGTAACTTATGGTTGTATGGTTTATCAAGAACAAGTTATGCAGATTGTGCGTGAGTTAGCAGGATATTCTTTAGGTAGGGCAGATTTAGTAAGACGTGCTATGGGAAAGAAAAAACTTGATGTTATGGCAAAGGAGAGAGAGATTTTTATAAATGGTCAGTTGGATGAAAATGGAGATGTAATTGTTCCGGGTTGTGTAAGAAATGGGATAGATGAAAAATCGGCAAATAAGATATTTGATGAGATGTCAGAATTTGCTAAATATGCTTTTAATAAATCGCATGCAGCTTGTTATGCAGTTGTAGCATATAGAACAGCATATTTAAAGACATATTATCCAGAGGAATTTATGGCTGCTACATTAAATAGCTTTTTGGGAAACTTAGATAAAATACCGGAATATATTGATGAATGTAAAAGGCTTAAAATAAATATATTGAAACCAGATATAAATAAGAGTATGTCTAAATTTACTGTTGAAGATGGAAAAATTAGATTTGGATTAGGGAGTATAAAAAATGTTGGTAAGGCACCTGTTGATGCAATTATAGAAGAAAGAGAATCAAATGGGATTTTTAAAGGTTTTATAGATTTTTGTGAAAGAGTGATTGATAAAGGTGTAAATAAAAAATGTGTGGAAAGTTTAATAAAAGCAGGCGTATTTGAAGAGTTTGAACAGACTAGAGCAACTTTACTAGCTTCTTTTGAACAAATAATTGATGGAATACAGAGTGAGAAAAAAAGAGGACTTGATGGTCAGGTTTCTATGTTTGATATGGGAACCAAAGAAGAAAAGGAAGATATGCAAAAAAAGAAATATGCTTTTGAAATACATCAAGAAGTTTCTGATAAGGAAAAACTTTCTATGGAAAAGGAAATGTTAGGAATTTATATATCAGGTCATCCTTTAGAAAAGTATAGAAAATTGATTCAACAACAAACAAATATAAGTACATTAGATATAAATCAAATAGAAGAACAAAATAATACTGAAAATACAGAACATGGATATAATGCAATTGCTAAATTTAAAGATGGTCAACAAATAAGATATGCTGGAATTATAACATCTATAAAAAAGAAGTATACAAAAAATAACAAAATTATGGCTTTTGTTACAATAGAAGATTTATATGGCAGTGTAGAAATTATAGTTTTTGAAAGTGCATATATGAAAAGTAAAGATTCTTTAATAGAAGAAAATATTGTTATTGTGGATGGAAGATTAAGCATAAGAGAAGATGATGCAACAACGATTATTGCAAATGAAATAAAAGATTTTAAAGAGCAAAAGAAACAAAAATTAGTTTTTGATATTTCTGATCTAGATGAAGAAAAAAAGGCTAAACTTAGAGGTGGTATATGCTATTTTTCTGGAGATAAAAATAATATGCAGGTATTTGTAAAAATAGCTGATGAGGAAAAAAGTTGTGGAGCTATTTATGTAAATGATAAAATTATAAGTATTTTTAGAGAGATTATTGGAATTGAGAGAGTTATGTTGACAACCGAAGAATAAAAATGATATAATAGTTTGTGCAAAAAAATATTATATGCGTGGTGTACCATGCGAGGAGGAAAGAAATGAGAGGTTATCCAAAAGTGTTATGGCAAAAAAGAGTAACAAACTACAAGAGATTAAAAAAACGGTTTAAACGTATTGTAAAGATGTTTGAACAGTTGGATTATAACAGAGTTCGTAGTTTGGACAATGAGAAATTGTTACAATGGATGAAGTGGACTAACAAAAACTTAAAATGGACAGAAGATTTTTTTGTTGGAAAACTTGTAAACATGATATTGCTACAATTGACATTTAGCTTGATTGCTTATTGTACTAGAGACATAGTGGTAGCTGTTTTTTCGGCTATAATGTTAGCAATTATAATAATTTCAGCTTTTGTTATGTTGAGGGCAAGAGAAGTACAGGAGATAAACTGTATTATTTTGTCTAAAGAACAAAATAGGAGAAGTTGGTAACCACTCAAGAAACAAAAAGAAAAAGCATAATAGTAATTCTGGTAGAATTATTATTATGCTTTTTCTTTGCAATTGTAATAGGTCTTTGATATGTAAGCAACACTTCTTCATGCAACTAAGCACATCGGAACAATTATGATAATATAAATATAGAAGTTTGTCAATAATATTAATTTTAACATACAAGTAAAACACAAAAAATTCACAAAAAAATTAGCACAGACTATTGACAAGTGCTAAAAAAAATAGTAATATATAAAAGTAGTTAGCAATCAAACATAATGAGTGCTAAGTGAGGTGAAAAAATTGGACGAAAGAAAGAAGAAAGTATTACAGGCAATTGTAGAAGAATATGTAAATACAGCAGAACCAGTTAGTTCAAATTTGTTGACACAAAAAGATGAATTAAATAATTATAGTAGTGCAACAATTAGAAATGAAATGGCTGATTTGGAAAAGGCAGGATACTTAGAAAAAACACATACATCAAGTGGAAGAATACCGTCAGAAAAAGGTTATAGATATTATGTTGATGAATTATTAAGAGATGATAATATTAGTTTAGAAGAAATAAAATATATAAGTGATAAACTAGAAACAAAAGTAAATGAAATTGAAGATTTAACTAAAATTGCAACGTCAACATTATCTGAAATAACACATTATACAACATTGGCTATAGGACCAAGTACAGATACTCAAACTATAGAGGAAATTAAGTTTGTGATGTTAGGTCAAAGAATGCTTATGGCTGTTATATTAACTAATTATGGAATGGTTAAAGAGACTATTATAAAATTTGATGAGGATATATTAGAAAAACAAGTTGAGACTATAAATTATATGTTTAATAAAAAGTTGAAGGGACAGCCACTTGAAGTTATAGATCTTCCATTAGAAGAATATTTAATAAATGAAATGAAGTATAGTGTAAAAGTTATAAAACCTATAATAGAACAGATAAAGAGAGTTTTACAAGAAGAAAGACAGTTGTACTTAGAAGGGGCTAATAAATCATTTGATTTGCCGGAATTTAATAGCTTGGAGGTTGCTAAGAATTTTGTTAATATTATAGATGAAAAAGAGTTGATGGCTGATATGCTGGATTCTGGTTTCGCAAAAGATATTAATGTGTATATAGGAGATGAAAATGAAAGAGAACAATTAAAAGATTTTAGTGTTATTACTTTTAAACATAAAGTTGGTAATAGGGATTTGGGTACAATTGGTATTATAGGTCCTAAACGTATGGATTATTCAAAGGTTATCTCTGTTATGAAATATATTAATAAAAAATTAAATGAAAAAGATATGTAATTATCTTGGAAAGAAGGTATAAAATGTCTGAAAAAGAGAAAAATGTAAATGATGTAGATTTGGAAAATGAAGTTAGAAATGATGATAAACAGGAAAATTCTCAGGAACAGGAAATGCAAAAGTTGAAACAGGAGTTGGATGATATTACTGATAGATATAAGAGAATTTTGGCTGAATTTGAGAATCATAAGAAAAGAAGCCAAAAGGAGAGGGATAATTTGTATAATTCTATTTTGGGTGATATTGTTGAATTGATGTTGCCTATTTTGGATAATTTGGAAAATGCTGCTAGAGTTGAGACTAAGGATGAGGAGTATAAGAAGGGTGTTGAACTTGTGTTGAAACAGTTTAAGGATACTTTGAGCTCTAAGGGTGTTGAGGAAATTAGGGCTTTGGGTGAGACTTTTGATCCTGAACTTCATGAGGCTGTTAGTAGTGTGCAGGATGATTCTAAGGGTGAGAAGGAGATTGTGCAGGAGTATAGGAAGGGCTACAAAATTGGTACTAGGGTTATTCGTCATTCTATGGTTGTGGTCGCAAATTAAATCGATTAAAAGCAATAATCTTCACATTTTCAATTCAAACTATAAACTTCGACGTACACTTGTACGACTTCAGCTTATAGTTTGAATTGAAAATGCAAATCTTACACTTTTAGTCAATTTACAATAATTATAAGCAGCATCTTACGTCGTTAAACTTCATAAAAATTTTTTCAATGTACACAAAGTACAATTTCAAAAATTTTTATTTGTTTGCCTTGTAATATACTACTTACAATAAATATGTTATTAATTTTAAAATATAAAAAATTTAGGAGGAATTTAAAATGGGAAAAATTATAGGAATTGATTTAGGAACAACAAATTCATGTGTAGCTGTTATGGAAGGAGGAGAACCAGTAGTTATACCAAATGCTGAGGGAAATAGAACAACACCATCTGTTGTTGCTTTTTCTAAAAATGGTGAAAGACTAGTTGGTCAAATAGCTAAACGTCAAGCTGTTACAAATCCAGATAATACAGTTATTTCTATTAAGAGAAAAATGGGTACAGCTGATAAAGTTAAAATTGAAGGTGATAATTTTACACCTCAAGAGATTTCAGCTATGATTTTACAAAAATTAAAATCTGATGCAGAAAATTATTTAGGTCAAAAAGTTTCACAAGCTGTTATTACAGTACCTGCTTATTTTAATGATAGTCAAAGACAAGCAACTAAAGATGCTGGTAAAATTGCGGGATTAGAGGTTTTGAGAATTATAAATGAACCTACAGCTGCAGCTTTAGCTTATGGAATGGATAAAGAACAAGATCAAAAAATCTTAATATATGATTTAGGTGGAGGTACTTTTGATGTTTCTATTCTAGATATTGGTGATGGAGTTTTTGAAGTTTTATCTACAAGTGGTAATACACATTTAGGTGGAGATGATTTTGATAATGCTATTATTGAATATTTAGTTTCTGAGTTTAAAAAATCAAATGGAATTGATTTAAAAACAGATAAAATGGCTATGCAAAGATTAAAAGAAGCTGCTGAAAAAGCTAAAATTGAGTTATCAGGTGTTCAACAAACTCAAATTAATTTGCCATTTATTACAGCTGATAGTACAGGACCTAAACATTTAGATGTTACTTTAACAAGAGCTAAATTTGAAGAATTAATTCATGATTTAGTAGAAGCTACAGCAGGACCAGTTAATCAAGCCTTAAAAGATGCAGGTTTGACAGCAAATGATATTCATAAAGTTTTATTAGTTGGTGGTTCTACAAGAGTTCCAGCAGTTCAAGAGGTTGTTAAAAAAATTACAGGAAAAGAACCAGATAAGGGTATAAATCCAGATGAATGTGTTGCTATTGGTGCAGCTATTCAAGGTGGTGTTTTATCAGGAGATGTTAAAGATTTAGTATTATTAGATGTAACACCATTATCATTAGGTATTGAAACTTATGGTGGAGTATTTACAAAATTGATAGAGAGAAATACAACAATACCAACTAAAAAATCACAAATATTCTCTACAGCTGCAGATGGTCAAACATCAGTAGAAGTTCATGTTTTACAAGGTGAAAGAGAAATGGCTGCATATAATAAGACTTTAGGAAGATTCCAATTAACAGGTATTCCAGCAGCTCCAAGAGGAGTGCCACAAATTGAAGTAACATTTGATATAGATGCAAATGGAATTGTACATGTATCTGCTAAAGATATGGCTACAGGAAATAGTCAAGATGTTTCTATTACAGCATCAACAAATTTAACAGAAGAAGATATTGATAAGGCTGTTAAAGATGCAGAAGCTCATGCTGCTGAAGATAAAAAGAAAAAGGAAGAAATTGAAGTTAGAAATAATGCAGAAAGTTTAATTTATAATAGTGAAAAAACTTTAGGTGATTTAGGTGATAAAATTAGTAGTGAAGAAAAGGCTAAAGTTCAAACAGAAATAGATAATACTAAAAAAGCCTTGGAATCAAATAATACAGACCAAATTAAAGAAGCTACAGAAAAATTAACAAAAGTATTTTATGATATGTCAGAACAATTATATAAAAATGCAAATCCAAATGGAGCTGCTGGTGTAGATCCAAATGCTGCAAATGGAGCAGAGACAAAAAATGATGGTAATGTTTATGATGCAGATTATAAAGTTGAAGATGATGATAATAAATAATGTTTAATTAGGTGAGAGGTTGGAATTATCCAGCCTCAAACTTTAGGTACATATTAAATTATGGAGGTGAAATAAGTGGCATCAAAAAGAGATTTTTATGAAGTATTGGGAGTTCAAAAAACAGCAACAGATGATGAACTAAAAAAAGCGTATAGAAAATTAGCTAAAAAATATCATCCTGATGCAAATCCAGATAATAAAGAGGAAGCAGAAGCAAAATTTAAAGAAATAAATGAGGCTTATGAAACATTATCAGATCCTCAAAAGAGGAAAATGTATGACCAGTTTGGACCTGATGGTCCACAAGGTTTCGGAGGAAATGGAGGACCTTTTGGCGGTCAAGGAGGATATTACTCATATACAGGTGGCTTTGATGGCTTTGGTGATTTTGGTGATTTTAGTGATATTTTTTCTTCATTTTTTACAGGAGGATTTGGAGGTAGACAGTCTGGAAGAAGACCATCTGGACCAAGAAAAGGTGCGGACTTAAATGTACATGTTGATATATCATTTGAAGATGCTTTTAAAGGTGTTGATAAAGAAATAATAATAACGAGAAATGAAAACTGTAAAGAATGTAATGGTACAGGGGCTAAACCTGGTACAAAACCTGTAAAGTGTCCAACATGCCAAGGTACTGGTCAAGTAAAACAAGTTCAAAATACAATTTTGGGTTCAGTTCAAACAACTAGAACTTGTTCAGAATGTCATGGAACAGGTGAAATTATAAAAGATCCATGTGAGGCTTGTAAAGGAAAGGGAACTGTTAGAAAACAACCAAAAATAAAATTCCATATACCAGCAGGTATTGATGATAATCAAACTGTTGTATTAAGAAATGAGGGGGACCCTGGAGAAAAGGGTGGACCAAATGGGGATTTATATATTACGGTTAGAGTTAAAAAACATAGTGTATTTTCAAGAAAAGGAAATACAGTATTATGTGAAGTACCAATAACAATTACACAAGCAACTTTGGGTGCAGATTTGCAAATTCCAATGGTTGATGGTTCTAAGGAAACATATAGGATTCCAGAAGGAACTCAAACTGGTACAAAATTTACTATTAGAAATAAAGGTTTCAAGAGTGTAAATTCAACAGCTCAGGGTGATTTTGTATTTACAGTAACAGTTCAGACACCAAAGAGGTTGTCAAAAGAGCAAAGAGAGTTATTAACTCAACTTGCAAAAACTATGAATGAACAGCCTCCTATTAAGAAAAGAGGATTATTTGGATAATAAGTAATTTTAGATTTATATATGAAATAGCAATTTTTTGATTGCTATTTTTTACTTTTTATAGTAAAATAAGGAAGAATAATACGAAACTTATTTTTGCATTGTTATTAATGTCCGCTTTTGTTTTATAATTAAATATGGATAATTGATAAAGTTTTACTAAATAGTGAGGATAAGTTTTATAAATTAAAAGTTGATAAAAGCAAGGTAATGATATGAAAAAAATAGAAAAAAATAAAAAGAAAGAAAACAGTAAAAAGACAAATAAAAAAAGGAAAGTATTGTTTATATCTAGTACAGGTGGACATTTAGATGAATTGCTACAATTAAAACCATTATTTTCTAAATATGATTCATATATAATAACTGAGAAAGATAAATCAAATGAAAATTTAAAAGAAATATATGGAGAAAAATTGTATTTTTTGCCTTATGGAACAAGAGCAAAATTATTTACATATATTTTTAAATATTTTTATTTGTGTTTAAGAACTGTTTATTTATATTTAAGAATAAGACCAAAAGTGATAATAACTACAGGTACACATACTGCAGGACCAATGTGTATATTGGGAAAGTTATTTGGAAGTAAAGTGGTATATATAGAAACAATAGCAAACACAAATAAAAAGACAGCAACAGGTAAATTAATATATCCAATAGCTGATTTATTTATAGTGCAATGGGAGGAAATGTTAAAATTGTATCCTAAAGCAGTGTATGGGGGGACAATATATTAAGATGATATTAGTAATGTTAGGAACTCAGAATAATAGTTTTAATAGGTTATTAGAGCAAATAGATAATTTAATACAAGAAGAGAAAATACAAGAAGAAGTAATAGTACAAGCAGGTTATACAAAGTATAAGAGCAAAAACATGGAGATATTTGATTTAATATCAAAAGATGAAATACAGAGATATCAACAAGAAGCATCTTATGTAATAACACATGGAGGTGCGGGTTCTATAATAACATCATTAAAATATGGTAAAAAAGTAATAGCGGTACCAAGAAAACATGAATATGGAGAACATGTGAATAATCATCAGGAAGAAATAGTGGAACTTTTTAGTAAAAAGGGATATATTTTGGGTGTGGAAGATGTAAAAGATTTAGAAGAGGCAATAAAAAAAATACCTTATTTTAAGCCTGTAATGTATAAATCAGATAATAGTAAAATGTTAAAAATTATAGAAGATTTTATTAATAATTCTTCAATAATGTGATTAGAGAAGAATGGGAAATCTTTTTAAATAGAAGAAAAGGAATGTTAATGGGAAATGGAAGAAGAAAGATTGATAAATCCTGAGTTGGAAAATTCAGGTGAGGAGAGATTAGAAAATTCATTAAGGCCAAAAACGTTAGATGAATATATAGGTCAAGATAAAATAAAGGAAAATATGAAAGTATATATAGAAGCGGCTAAAAAGAGAGGGGAACCTTTAGATCATGTTTTGCTATATGGACCACCAGGTTTGGGTAAAACAACTTTGTCTAACATAATATCAAATGAAATGAATTCAAATATAAAAATAACATCAGGACCTGCAATTGAAAAACCAGGAGATTTGGCTGCATTATTGACAAACTTGTCAGAGTTTGATGTGTTGTTTATAGATGAAATTCATAGATTAAGTAAAAGCGTAGAAGAGATATTGTATCCAGCTTTGGAAGATTATACTTTAGATATTATAATAGGAAAGGGACCAAGTGCAAGATCTATAAGATTAGATTTACCTAAGTTTACTTTAATAGGAGCCACTACAAAAGCTGGTTCATTAACAACACCATTAAGAGATAGATTTGGGATTGTACATAGATTGGAACTATATTCTGTAGATGATTTAGCTAAAATAGTAAAACGTTCTGCTGGAATATTAGATGTACAAATAGATGAAAAGGCAGCTATTGAAATAGCAAGAAGATCTAGAGGAACGCCAAGAATTGCAAATCGTTTATTAAAAAGAGTTAGAGATTATGCAGCTGTTTTAGGTGATGGAAACATAGACTTAAAGATTACAAAATTAGCATTAAATAAGTTGGAAATTGATGAATTAGGTTTAGATGAAATTGATAGAAAATTATTAGAAACAATGATTGTACAATATGGAGGTAGACCAGTTGGAATAGAAGCATTAGCAGCAACAATAGGAGAAGAAGTAGATACGTTAGAAGATGTGTATGAACCATATTTGATTCAAATAGGATTTATAGCAAGAACTTTAAGAGGAAGAATGGTTTTACCACCAGCTTATGCACATATTGGATATGATTTTAAAGGATAGTTGTTTAACAGATATTATAATATTTTTAGTAGTTATAAGTTTTGTAATGTCTGTTTTTTGTATTTTTTTAATAAAAAGAAGGAAAATGTATGAAAAAGTTTTTTAAAAAGGAATATATTTTTATTATATTTGTATTTGCATTTGTCTTAAGTACAATATTATTAAATCCGTTAGGAGATTTGGATGAGATTTGGAATTATAATGTGGCTAGAAATATTGCTAAAGGGTTAATTCCATATAAAGATATAAGTACAATAACAACACCTTTTTTGCCAATGCTTAATAGTTTGTTTTTGAAATTTTTTGCAGATGAACTTATTGTAATGCGTGTATTGGCAAGTACTTTAATTACGGCAATTGTGTATACTATATATAAGATATTAAAAAAAGTAACAGGTGAAAGCAATATAAGCATTATAGTTGCTTTTATGTTTCTACTTTTGTTAAGGAAAAACTATTGTATAGATTATAATTATATGACTTTATTTTTAGCATTTCTTTTGGCATATTTGGAATTAAGAAATAATAGTAGCATTAGAAATAAAGATGAAACAAGACTGGAAAATAATAAAACAAAAAATAGCAAAAAAGAAATTGATAAAAAGGAAATAGTTCATGAAATATTACAAGGAGTTTTAGCTGGACTAGCAGTGTGTACTAAACAAAGTGTAGGATTTTTTATTGCTATTGCTACAGTGATTTTTCCAGTAACTCAAAGGTCAACATTAAAAAAAATGGGTTTACGTACAAGTGGAATGGCAATACCTGGAATTTTATTGATTATATATTTTACAGTGACTGATGCGTGGAGTGAGTTTTTTAGTTATGCTGTTAAAGGAATATCAACATTTAGTAATTCAATACCATATAAAATGTTGTATAAAGAAAACAATATTATTGAAGTACTTGCAAGAACATTGCCAGTGGTTATTGTATTTATAATAATTATTACAATAATTTTTTTAATAAAAAATTATAAAAGAATAAAAGTAGATAGTGAAGATGTTAAAGAAAAAGACGAAGATGTAGATGAGCTAAGTAAAAAAGCAACAGCTAAATATTTTAATAAATATAGATTTCAAAAAAATATAATTATACTTACTGTTTATAGTTTACCAATGTTAATTGTGATTTATCCTATTGCTGATAAAATTCATTTTTTGATAGGAAGTTTAATGGTTTGGGTTGAATTTGTTTATATAGTGTTATATTTCTTTAAAACAATATTGTCAAAATTAATAGACAAAATTATAAATAAGACAAAAACTAATAAGTTAGGTGAATTGAAATCAGAAGAAGAGAAAACTAGAGTAAAATTGTTAGTAAGGTATGTATATAAATCAATGACTATAATAATTTGCATAGTATTTGTGGATGTTATAGTTTCTGGAATTTGTCAAAATGTTATGTTGTATAATAAAGAAGATATAAACAAGAAAATTTTACATTATAAAGGTATAGAAGTGTCAAATAGTTTAAAAGAAAGAATTGTAGCAATAGAAGAATTTACAAATAAAATGAAGAAAGAAAATAAAAAAGTATATATATTAGATGCGGAAGCAGCAGTATATAATATACCATTAGATGTTTATATAAAAAATTATGATATGTTTTTAAAAGGTAATATAGGTAAATATGGTGAAGATGGTATAATAGAACAAATAAAAAATGATGAAGATAATGTTGTTTATTTAATAAAACAAGAGGGGTATGCTTTGAACTGGCAGACTCCTACAAAGGTAATAGAATATGTGAGAAATAATATGAAGGAATTAGAAAAAGTAGATATTTTTGTTGCTATGGAAAAATAGAAAATAAAAAAATGAATAATTTTTAAGAAGTTGTTTGGAGATTTAAGATTTTAAGGTTTGAAATCTCTTAAAGCAAATTTTGTGTGAATATATTAATTTGGAAGGATGTACTTTTTAATGAGTTTAAAGAAATGGTGTAAAAATAATTATAATAAAGTATTGTTTGTTAGTTTATGTGTTTTTAGTTCTATTGTTTATATACAGTTTATTATAGGACATTATGCAACAGATACATATAATATTGCTTATGTGGGATATGATACATATATGAAAAATTGGTATTTAACAGATGGAAGAATTTTTTCAGCTATGTTTTTGTTTATAATGAAAATATTTAATTTATCTGTAGAAAATGCCAATACAATATCACTTTTGTTTGCTATAGTTATAACTAATATAAGTGTCATGAAAATATTTAATTGGACAGAAAAATATGTGCAAATAAAAAATATAAAAGAAAAGATAATTTTGCTAATAATATGTTATGTGATTTTTTGGAATTTTACTTATATAGAAAATATGTATTTTTTAGAAAGTTCGATAATGGCTTTAAGTGTGCTTTTTTATACAATGTCAGCAATAAGTTTGGTGGAAAAAAATAAATATAGTTTTTTAAAAGCTTTGATGTTTGCGATTTTGGGAATTATAAGTTACCAAGGTACAATTGGATTTTTGTTTATACTAACAGCGTTATTAACTTTTATAAAAAATCCTAAAAATTATAAGGCAAATATTGTAGATATTGTAAAAAGTGGATTAATTGCAGGAATGGCAGTAATAGTAGATTTTGCAATAGTTGCAATTGTAGAGAATCTGATTGGAACAAAACAAACTAGATTAAGTGATTTTACTAGAATATTTCTTAATATAAAAATTATATTAAGAAATACAAAAGATGTGTTAACAAAAACGTGTAATTTATATCCTGAAAATTTATTTATAATATGGATAATTGCTTTGCTAGCAATATTATTTGTATATGAAATAAAAAACAAGGATGAGCTTATTAAAGAAAAAGTTAGTGTGATTTTAAAATATATATTATTAGTAATATTGGCTATTTTTAGTAGCTCAGTGATATATATTATTTCTATGAGTGGCTTTTGGGCTGGAAGATTAAGGTTTGCTATAGGAAGTTTGATAGGAATATTGTTTTTATATATCGCTACACAAACAAGATTGTTTTTTAGAAAAGAAGCAAAAGAAAAAACTTTTGTATCTGATGTTACTATAGTTTTGCTAGTAATATATTTTCTTACAGTGGTAGTTTTTAATGTTTTTTTTATGTATGAACATAGACAGGTAAATAAATTGGAAAAACAGGAAAGTGAAAGAATTTTAGAATATATTAGTAAATATGAAGAAGAAACTAAAAATGAAGTAAAAAAAGTACAAGTAATTACTATCGAATGTGAGGAGGAAAAATCTTATTATTCACAAGTGGCTGCTCATAATGTATTGACATATAATGGATTGAGTGCAAACTGGTCTGCTGTTGGGTGTTTAAATTTTTTTAGTCAAAAAGAATTAATAGAAGAAAAGGGAGAAATATCACAAGAGATTTTATATGAAGTTATGGATAATGTGGAAGATGAAGTTTGTATAGGTGATACTATATATATGAAATGTTATATGTACTAAAATTAAAGAAAGAAGAGGATAAAAATGAAGTTATTAATGCATACTTGTTGTGCACCATGTAGTGTATATTGTATAGATGAATTAAGGGGGGAAGGAATAGAACCAACTGTGTATTGGTTTAATCCTAATATTCATCCTTATATGGAATATAAGGCGAGAAGAGATTGTTTAAAAGAATATACTAAAAGTATAAATGTTAATGCTATTTTTGAAGAAAATTATGGTTTGGATGAATTTTGTAGAAACGTTTCTCAAGATTTGTTAGGTAGATGTAAAAACTATTGTTATCCAGTTCGTCTAGAACAAACGGCTAAATATGCTAAGGAACATGGATATGATGCTTTTACTACTACTCTTTTAGTTAGTCCATATCAAAATCATGAGGCTTTAATTGAAGTAGCTAAAACTATGGCTGAAAAATACGGTATTGAGTTTTTATACAGAGATTTTAGAGTGGGTTTTAGAGAGGGACAAAATAAAGCTAGAGAATTAGGATTATATATGCAAAAATATTGTGGTTGTATTTTTAGTGAAGAGGATAGATATGCTAAACAAATTAGTAGAGATAAGAATAATTAAAAAAACAATAAATAGTATAGACAGGATTTGAAAAATATTGTAGAATGTTGGTTATAGGAAATTGATTATAGTGGAATGGTTTTGCCACCAGTTTTAGCGATGATATCGTTAGAAAGGTGGTAATGTTTATTTGAATATAAGGAAGTAATGATATGATAAAATTATTTGAAATAAAAAATAAAAAAGTTGATAAACAAGATACAGAATTGTTGGAAAAGTACAAAAAAATATTAAGTCAAAGTAAAGAACAAGTAATAAAGCAATTTTCTACAAGTTATCAAAATGGATTAACAACAAAAGAAGCGGAAAAGAGATTAGAACAGAATGGAGAAAATGTTGTAATACAAGAGAAAAAAAGAAATTGGTTGTATTTTTTTATAAAATCTTTTGAAGATAAGTTTATATACATATTAATAATATTATCAATAATAAATTATTTTGCAAGTAAAGATACAATAGGAACAATTATAATATTATGTATAGGTATAATAAGTGCTATAATAAAATTTGTACAAAATTATTCTACATATAGATTTAATCAAAAGTTAAAGGCAGAATTGTTTACAACAGCTACTGTATTAAGAGAAAAAGAAGAAATAGTTAAAGTAGAAAAGATAGTAAGAGGAGATATAGTACACTTAAATGCTGGAACAATGATTCCGGCAGATGTAATGATATTAGAAAGTAAAGATTTGTTTATAAATCAGGCCGTATTTACGGGAGAAAGTATACCTGTGGAAAAAACAGATAAATATGAAGAAAATGGCCAAATATTTTCAATATCTAATTTATGTTTAATGGGAACAAGTGTTATAAGTGGAAGTGCAACAGCAATTGTTATAAATACAGGATTTGAAACATATTTAGGTGGAATGGGCAAACAAATAGATAATAAGAAAGAATTGACAAATTTTCAAAAAGGAATGGATGGAATTACCAAGTTGTTAATAAGATATATGGTAATTGTATCAATAGCAGTTTTTATAATATATGCTTTTATACGTAAAGATTTTATGGAAGCAATGTTATTTGCATTGTCAGTGGCAGTTGGGATAACGCCTACTATGTTGCCAATGATTGTAAATGTGAATTTAACAAAAGGGACAAAAACATTAGCAAAAGAGAAAACATTGGTGAAAAATACAGAGGCAATACAAAATTTGGGAGCAATAGATGTGTTATGTACGGATAAAACAGGAACATTGACAATGGATAAAATAGTTTTGCAAAAATATATAGATGTGACTGGAAAAGAGGATTTATCTATACTTGAGTATGCATACTTGAATAGTTATTATGGTACAGGAATGAAAAATTTAGTTGATAGGGCGATTGTATCTTATGGTGATGAACATGATATAAAAAATAAGATAGATAAATATATAAAGGTTGATGAGATACCTTTTGATTATACAAGAAAAAGAATGAGTGTTGTTGTGGAACAAAAAAATGGAGCACATAGGATGATTACAAAAGGAGCTTTAGAGGAGATATTGAAAATTTGTACAAAAGTTAAGTTAGATGATAAAGTACAAGAAATAACAGAAGAGATGAAAGTAAGAATACAGGAAAATGCTAAAGCAATGGCACAGCAGGGAATGCAAGTAATAGCATTATCATCTAAAAGGGAGTATAGAGGAAAAAATATTTTTGATGTATCAGATGAATCAAATATGATTTTTATAGGATTTGTAGCATTTTTGGATCCTCCTAAAAAAGAAGTTAAAGAAACTATACAAAAACTTAAGGAATATGGTGTGGCAACGAAAATAATAACAGGGGATAATCAATATGCAACACAGAATATTTGTAATTTAGTTGGTATAGAGAATAATGAAATATTGATAGGAACACAAGTAGATAATCTTTCAGATGAAGATCTTGCTAAAAAGGTTGAAAGTGTTAATGTATTTGCTAGAATGAATCCGTTACAAAAGGAAAGAATAATTAAAACTCTAAAAAGTAATGGACATGTAGTGGGATATATGGGAGATGGTGTTAATGATGCACCTTCATTACATAATGCTGATGTTGGAATATGTGTAGATACGGCAACAGATATAGCAAAAGAGGCAAGTGATATAATTTTATTAGAAAAAAGTTTAAGTGTAATATATAATGGTGTAATAGAGGGAAGAAAAGTATATGGAAATATAATAAAATATATGAAAATGGCGTTGAGTTCTGACTTTGGTGATGTGTTTAGTATATTTTTGGCAAGTATATTTTTGCCGTTTTTACCATTATTGCCAATACAAATGTTAATACAAGATTTTTTGTATGATTTTTCGCAGATAGCTATTCCTTATGATGATGTTGATAAAGAATTTTTAATAAAACCTAGAAAATGGGATACAAAAGGTTTAGGAAGGTTTATGAATGTAATGGGACCAGTGAGTTCTATAATAGATGTTTTGGCATTTTTGGCTTTTTGGTTTATATTGGGATATAATTCAACTGGTATGGAGTCATATTTTCAAACAGCATGGTTTGTAGAATGTTTAATAAGTGAAACTTTAATAATACATTTTGTGCGTACTGAAAAAATACCGTTTATTCAGTCAAGAGCTAATCCGATATTGATGGTTTTAACTACTGTTACAATTATTGGAACAATTATAACTCCAATATTATTACATAATATTCAATCATTCCATTTTGAAATATTACCATTATCATATTATCTAATTATTGTATGGCTTTTAATAGCATATATTGTGATTGTACAAATAGTTAAAAAATGGTATATAAAGAAATATGGTGCTTGGCTATAGAGGAGTAAGAAATGAGAGAAAGAATAAAAGATTTTATTATAAAGAATTTAAAATGGATTATATTATTTATTTGTTTAATTGGTTTTCTGGCTTTGGCAGAAGATGTTTTTAATAAAGAAATAATGAAAGGCGATATTATAGGGTATAAAATGGTATCAACATTTTTAATTTCAGATTTTGCAACACCAATAGCAAAATTTATTACTAACTTTGGAGGGGCAATATTTTTGATCATATTAACTATTTTATTGCTTGTAGTATTAAAAAATAAAAAAGTAGGCTTATCAATTTGTATTAATTTGGTGGTTGTTACAATACTAAATCAGTTATTAAAAAGATTATTGCAAAGACCACGTCCAACTGAATTTAGAATAATTGAGGAAACTGGATATAGTTTTCCTTCTGGTCATTCTATGGTTAGTATGGCTTTTTATGGATATTTGATTTATTTGATATATAGATTTGTTAAAAATAAATATTTGAAGTGGATTTCTATTGTTTTATTAAGTTTGCTTATATGTTTGATAGGTATAAGTAGAATTTATTTGGGAGTGCATTATACAAGTGATGTTTTAGGTGGATTTTTAATATCTATATCTTATTTGGTTATTTATATAAGTGCGTTTAATAAGTTTTTTATAATATAGGAAATTTTATAAAAAGGCTGTATACTTATAATTACAAAAATGTAGTTATTGGTATACAGCTTAGTTTCAAATAGGAAAGTTATATAACTTTCCTATTTGTTTGGTATTATTTTTTACGTTTGAAAATTACGATTCCGAAAATACCTGCAATTGATGCTAAGAATGTGGAAATCAAAGGAGCTGTGTTTGTAACATCACCGGTTTTTACGGTATCATCTTTTTCTATTATTTCATCTTCTGGACTGGAAGATGGTTCAGTAGGAATTGGACTTGGTTTTTCTTCTTCACCATTGGTAGGTGTAGGAGTAGGTTTCTCTTCTTTACCAGGAGTAGGTGTAGGAGTAGGCTTTTCCTCTTCACCAGGAGTAGGTGTAGGAGTAGGCCTTTTTTCTTCACCAGGAGTAGGTGTAGGAGTAGGCTTTTCTTCTTCACCAGGAGTAGGTGTAGGAGTAGATTTTTCTTCTTCACCAGGAGTAGGTGTAGGGGTAGGCTTTTCTTCTTCACCAGGAGTAGGTGTAGGAGTAGGCTTTTCTTCTTCACCAGGAGTAGGT
>ERZ1673697.338-NODE-338-length-75114-cov-9.366139_pt1 | contig 75114 bp, 45 predicted proteins | sample MGYA00580227_ERZ1673697 | MGnify/ENA primary metagenome ERZ1673697 (study PRJEB41218, sample SAMN15661759) | gut metagenome | host: Homo sapiens | place: Canada: London | collected 2015-08-20/2019-03-30 | study: EMG produced TPA metagenomics assembly of... | reverse complement strand
TGTTCCTGATAATGGGACGATCCAAGTAAGTTTCGTGGGATATAAAACTGTAGATATTCCGGTGAAAGGACAATCAATTATTAAAGTGATTTTAGAAGAGGATACTGAAACGTTGGATGAAGTAGTTGTAGTGGGTTATGGTGTGCAAAAGAAATCGGATGTTACAGGTGCTTTAACTCAGGTTAGTGCTAAAACAATTCGTGAACGTCCGGTTCAGAATGCTTTACAGGCTATGCAGGGAAAAGCAGCAGGTGTGCAAATCACATCAAATAACCGTCCGGGAGAATTAGGAGAAGTACGTATTCGTGGTAGCCGTTCGTTGAGCGCTAGTAATGATCCGCTTTATGTAATAGATGGTATTCCTATGGCTGTTGGCTCTATGTCGGATGTTAATCCCAATGATATTGAATCTATGGAAATATTGAAAGATGCTTCGGCAACAGCTATTTACGGTTCTCGTGGTGCTAATGGCGTAATTTTGATTACTACTAAAAAAGGAAAAACAGGAAAAGTAACTATTAATTATGATGGTACAGTATCTTTTTCCAAGATTCATTCTATGACAGATTGGATGAATTCCGGTGAATTGATAGACTGGAATCGTCAGGCCAATGTTAATGCGGGAGCATATACTGGTAAGTATGGCAATGCTCCAGATCCGGATATCGATGGAGATGCTTATTTCGGAGGTGTATCTAGATATCCTTATTTGCGTCCTGTTTTTAATTCGGCTTTCCAATTTAATGCAGATGGTAGTCCTGTGTTACGTGATGCTACTCAATATGAAAAAGAGGTATTGGGCTATGCTGACAGAGTACCTGTTTATAATTCAGCAAATATTCCCACTACTCCTTGGACAGACTATGTAACACGTACCTCATTGACACATAATCATCAGATTTCATTATCTGCTGGTACGGAAAAATCGAAATTGTATATGTCTTTGGCTTACTTGGATCAAGAGTCACCGATGAAAGACCAAGATTATAAACGTTATACAGTGAATATGAATGGTGAGATTCAAGCTACAGATTTTCTGAAAGTAGGCATGGGAATTAATGTTAGCCATTCTATAAAAAATTATGGTATTGTTAGTAATTTTTCAAATACTACAGCTAAAGACTCTTATGGTCTGGCGACAAGCTTGATGCCGTACGCTCCGGCTTATGATGAAGATGGAAAGGTATTAAGTCCTGATGACGGTCCATCGCAACACAATGCTTTGTTGAATATAAATGAGGCTTTGAATGAAACACGTTATTATGGCGTCATGTTCAGTTCTTTTGCTGAAATCGATTTTGGTAAGATTTGGTCTCCTTTGGATGGTATGAAATGGCATACAAATTTAGGTGCGCAATATCGTAATTCCCGTGAAGGTAGTTATTATGGAAATAATTTTACCAATCCGTTAGGCTTTGCTTCTACGGAACCGAATGTGGCTTATAATAACCATAACCAGAAACTTGCATGGACGTTGGAAAATATGATTTTCTATAATAAGACATTCAAAAATATTCATTCTATCGGCTTGACATTGATGCAGTCTGCCGAGTATTATCGTTCGGAAGGTTTGGATGCACGTGCTTATGAGTCTAAGTTCCCTACAGCCTTGTGGTATAGCATTGGGGATTCTAATACAGCTAGATTGAGTGCTGGTTCTTCATTTGGTGAACAGCAGCGTGCTTCTTATATGGCTCGTTTGAATTATAATTTGATGGATAAGTATTTATTGACTGTGACAGGTCGTTGGGATGGTGCCTCTATGTTGGCGGAAGGTAACAAATGGGATTTTTTCCCATCGGCTGCTTTGGCATGGAAAATGAATGAAGAGAATTTCATGAAAAACATAGATTGGTTAAACTCTCTTAAACTACGTGTCGGTTATGGTGTGACAGGTAATGCTTCTGTAAAATCTTACCAAACAGGTGGATCTATGGTATCTCAGTGGGCTAACAAGCCTTTCGGACAAGGTGGTGTCTCAACGAATGTTACCGGTGCCAAGGCTTCCGTGTTGCCTAACCGTAATTTGGGCTGGGAAAAAACTGCTTCAACCAACTTCGGTTTGGACTTTGGCTTTTTGAATAATCGTATTAGTGGTAGTGTGGAATACTATATCGCTAACACTTCTGATTTATTGCTGAATCGTTCTATTCCTATCATGACTGGTTATACTCAAATTTTAACTAATATTGGTAAAACTCAAAATAAGGGGTTGGAAATAACTTTGTCCACCACTAATATTCAGACAAAAGATTTTACGTGGAAAACTGATTTTACTTTTTCTACCAATAGATCAAAGATTGTGGAATTGGCTGATGGTAAAGTAGATGATCCTACTAACGGTTGGTTTATAGGTAAGCCGATGGATGAAATTTGGACTTATAAATACGATCGTTTATGGCAAGATACTCCTGAAGACAGAAAATTACTTGCTGTATATAAAGCCAAAGGAAATGGTATTACTATGTTCCCGGGTATGGCAAAATTGGTGGATCAAGAGTTCATTGAAGTGCCTGAAGGTACAGAAGGCTCAAAGACTGTCACTTTGGAAGATGGATCGAAAGTAACTTATATGGATAATGGTTTTGGTAAATTTGATAAAGACGACTACCATTTTCAAGGTTCATTCACTCCCAAATGGGAAGGTGGTTTTACTACTACATTCATTTATAAAAACTGGCAATTGAATGCATTTTTCTATGGTCGTTTTGGTAATATGTATTATGGTCTGATGCAAACATACGGCCGTCGCGTAGAAAAAGATGTTTGGAGTCCTGAAAATACAGATGCAAAATTCCCTCAGCAACGTGCTGGTGGTGAGGCAAATACTGATTATAAGGATTATATGAATTATACGAAGGGAAATATGATAGCTGTCAGAAATATAGCTCTATCTTATACATTCCCCGAAAAATGGCTTTCTAAGGTAGGCGCAAACAGCTGTCAAATTTATGGTCAGGTATTAAATCCGTTTATTTTTGGAGGGGACTTGGTAAAAGCCGGTATCAATCCTGATGATACTACCGGTTGGGGAGCCGAAGGTGGACGCAGCAATGGTACTTATAAATATATTGGTGGACAAACCAATAATACAGTATTGACTCGTAGTTTGGTAATCGGTTTGAGACTTGGATTTTAATTGATAAAAAATAATAGTTATGAAAAAATATATAGTGTGTTCAATGATTGCGCTAGGAAGCATTTCTTGTACAGATAGTTTCCTGGAAGAAAAGATGGTTTCAACCATAACGCAAGATTATTTTGAAACAGAGCAAGGGTTAGAGCAATTGATTGTGGGTACTTACGATGCATTGCGGGTAACTAAACAATATGAACAAGGTCCTAACAGCTTGATGCTGGGAGTGGATAATTTTACTAGCAAGACTCCTAACAGGGGTATGTATTCGCCTAGTGAATGGAATGCGACGGGTAAATTGGCAAGTCTTGCTAATGGGCTATGTGGAGAAAACGCTAAATCTTTATTGGGGTTCTATCCTATTATAAATAATTGTAACCGTGCCATTATTTCTATTCGTGAGGGAAAGGCTTTGGGAAAATTTGCATCGGATGAGCATTATGCAGCTAAAGCTTTAAGTGAAGCTTTATTTAATCGCGCCTATGCACTTTATATCATGAGTACAATGTATGGTGCCATTTATGTGCCATTAGGATATACCGCTGAATTGCCTTCCAACTATAATTATGTACGTGAAAGCGTTCCTAATATTTATAGGTTGTTGATAAGTGATTTGCGTTACGCTTATGATCATTTGCCTGATGTAAAAGAGCAAAATTTGAGTACTGATTTCGGATGTGTAACCAAAGGTGCTGCAGCACATTTTTTGGCAAAATTGTATTTACAACGTGCACAAGCAGAAAAATATGGGACTTCAGAATATGGTGTAGATGCGGAAGGAAATGTGGATACCAATAATCCGAAATCTTATCTTGGTATGCTATATAAAGGTAAAGGTATAGCCGATTTGGATTCCTGCATCTATTATGCTTCTACTGTCATTGACAACGGTTATTATGAACTGGAATCTGATTTTGGTAAGTTGTTTAGTCATCCGTTGAATGATTATTCTAATGAGAACAGCCATGAGTTGATTCTTTCTTGTGTATATGGTCCTATGGGAAGTGCTGATAATGGTCGTTATGGTAATCGTTTACCTTATTTCTTTGGTGGAGACTATTCTAATGCGTCTTGGGGAATTCCGGAATTCTGTTGGGAATATCCTACTAAGTCTGCTTCACGTGTCGGATATACCAATGATTTTGGTTTTGATCTTTATGTGAATAAGCACGCAGATTCTCGTTATCAGAAATCTTTCCATGTGGAATATGTAACGGCTTTGCGTGGTGGAGATTCTAACTCTACTCCGGCTCCCAATAAAGATTATTATGCGTATAATAATGCTAAAAATGCTACATTTGAGTGGACTGAAGAAATGGCGGATTATTTTAACGAACATATTCTTCCGGAATATAATCGTTCTTCATGGGGAGGCCGTCAAGCTGTAGCCGGAGAACATAAGATGGGTACCGGTGACTTGGCTTTCGCTTATTTGGAAAATACGAAAGAAACAGCGATTGATATTAAAGAAGCATTGGCTCAGCCTTTTGTCTTGATTGCACGTTGGATTAAAGATGGTAGTAAATATTACTATCGTGTTCCATTTCAAGCTAGTGGTAAAAGCTATACTTATAATGAGAAAAGTTACGGTGGATTGGATAAGTTTGGTTCTACAGTTTGTCCAGCTACTGTAAAATATGATGAACCAAATCGTAGTAACTACACTCATTATGAGTCTGGACGTGATGTTCCTTTATTCCGTTTGGCTGAGACTTTTTTGCTTCGTGCTGAGGCTTATGGACGTAAAGGAAATTATAATGCGGCTATAGATGATATAAACAAAGTACGTGCTCGTGCTGCGTTCAAGGCTGGTGAAACTCGTGCGGAAGTTCTTGCACGTTTACAACCAGGATATGAGAAACTGACACAAACAGAGCAGCAATGGCCGTATGAAGTAGAAAAAGATATGACATCAACGATGTTGGTTGACGAATCTTATTGGGATGGTGGTTCGGCTAACTCTAAAGCTGAAATGTATCCGGAAACAGCTACTACGACTGAAGATCGTTTCGTGAACTTTATATTGAATGAATTGGCACGTGAATTGAATCAAGAGATGGTTTATTATGAGAATTTACATCACTCAGGCTGGCAGGCTGATCGTATAATCTATCATGATCAATTGGCTTCACCCAAGCAAGGTTTGTGGGATGACTCTGATAACTTGATTAACGGTATTGGTCAGACTGGTAATGGTATGGGAATGTTTGAACCGTATTTTACTTTTAAACCTTTTGCCCAGTCAATGCTTGACTTGCTGACAGATGAAAATGGCGTATTATTGGATGAGGCGTCAAAGAAGGCTTATCAGAACTATGGTTATTAGGAGACTTGTTAAAATAGAATTTTAATATCTATAATGAAAAGTGGAAAGAGTTATCATGACTTTTTCCACTTTTATTTTATGGAAGTAGTATATCAATGAAAAATTCTAAGATATGTAGAGGATATAAATCAGATAAAGTGAACAATTAACCATATAAATGGATAAAATTCTATTTGATATAATTTCTCTCATGCATAAATTTGTCGTATCAGATAAAAAATGACATGCTATGAGAAAGACATTTTTAGCTATTACATTATTTTTAGCTTTTAGTAAAGCCGCATTGGCTCAGTTTGGAAATTGTACTGCATCGGAAATGCAGACTTATGTAGATAGTGCGACCGGTAACACCATCACGATGTTGACCGATACGATGAAGAATGACCGTTTTCTTTATCAAACAGATCCCATGTGGACGGCTGATGGCAAATACTTATTGTTCAGGTCTTCCAGCCGTGGAAATGACAAAGAGATGGAAAGTACACTTCCCAATGGAGAGAAACGTAAATGGAAACCTACACAAATTTACTTTATCGAAATGGCTACCGGTAAAATTATCCAAGCTACAGAGGGACCGAACTTGGGTAGTGCCTATTTAGCAAATAGAACCAACCGTATGTTCATCAGCCGGAAAGAAAAAGAAAACTGGAACATGTATGTAATGGACTTGGATAAATTCTTTGCTGATGTAAAACAGGGAAAAGTAGGTAAACCATCCGTTTATGAAACTTTCATAGGCACTTTCCCCACTGAGATGGGACGTCCGGGAGGATATGCTGTGGATTGCAATGATGATTATGCCTACATAACTGTGGAGCGTGAAGGAACAGAAGAGGAAAAGGAACGGATGATGAAAAACGCTTTTCTGCCCGAAAGCAATCAGCCGGTAAAAATCAAACCCAGCCTTTGTGGTATTCGTAAAATGAACCTTACTACAGGAGAAGTGACTAAGGTTATTGATACGGAATTTAAAACAGGGCATATACAAGCCAGCCGTTTTACTCCGGGTGAAATTGTCTTTTGTAACGAAACCGGTGGTGATGCGCATCAGCGTATGTGGTTTTGCACGGCAGATGGAACAGTCTTTAAACCTTTATATAAAGAAACTCCACTCGATTGGGTGACGCATGAGACTTTTGCAAGCAAAGATTATGTATATTTTAATATCTTGGGATTCCAGCCACGTCTTCGTAAACAGGCAAGTGGTATTGTACGTATCAATTTGCGTACGGATGATGTAGAGTTGATAGGGCAGGTGGAATTAGAAAAAGACCGTCAGGCAATTGACGGCCAATTGGTAGGAAGAGGCTTCTGGCATTGTAATGCCAGCCGTGATAATAAATGGGCTGCCGGAGATACTTTTGGAGGAAATGTATGGTTGATTAATGTACAGACCGGGGAGCGTCATTGGTTGGTTTCGGATACCAAGATGAAACCGGATCATGCACATCCCAGCTTTAGTCCTGATGGTACGAAGGTTCTTTTCCAATCCGGACATTTTACGAATGGAAAAAGATTAAATTTAATGATGGTGGATATTTCATCCTTTAAATAAAGTAAGGTTGGATATGAAAAATACACGTAAGATATTATTTTCCGCAGCTTTGTTGTCTTCAGGGCTTACGATGTCCCAGACTACAACGGCAGAAAAATTGCCCAATGTCATTTATATTATGGCAGATGATTTGGGCATAGGTGATTTGGGATGCTATGGTCAGCGTCAGATTAAGACACCGAATATTGATGGGATAGCTCAAAACGGGATGAAGTTTATGCAGCATTATTCCGGTTCTACGGTTAGTGCTCCGTCTCGTTGTGCTCTGATTACGGGAAAGCACATGGGACATGCCGCAATCAGAGGAAATGCAAAAGTGGCAGGTTCGGATGGATTGTTATATGAAACTCCGCTTCCTGCAGGTGAAGTTACCGTAGCCGATATTTTTAAAACAAAGAACTATGCTACCGGATGTGTCGGTAAATGGGGAATGGGAGGACCGGGTACGGAAGGTATGCCCGGCAAACATGGTTTTGATTATTTCTACGGTTATCTGGGGCAACGTTTTGCTCATAGTTATTACCCTGAGTTCTTGCATGAGAATGAGCAGAAGATTATGCTGGATGGGAAATATTATTCGCATGACTTGATGTTGGAAAAGGCTTTGAACTTTATTGATGAAAATGCGCAGAAACCTTTCTTCCTTTATTTTTCACCGACCATACCCCATGCGGATCTTGATATAATGGGGGAAGCGATGACGGAATATGAGGGGGAATTTTGTGAAACTCCTTTTGGAGGAAGCAGAGACGGTTATAAATCGCAGCAAAGTCCGCGTGCGGCGTATGCGGCGATGGTTACTTATTTGGATAAAAGTGTGGGTTTGATTATTAAAGAGTTAAAAGAGAAAGGTTTGTATGATCATACGATAATTGTTTTTACTTCCGATAATGGAGTCCATTCGGAGGGAGGGCACGATCCATCTTATTTTGACAGTAATGGTCCGTTCAGAGGCCAGAAAAGAGATTTATATGAAGGAGGTATCCGTACTCCGTTCGTCATTCAATGGCCGGGAGTTATTCCACAAGGGGTAGTTACCAATCATATTTCTGCATTTTGGGATTTTTTGCCTACTATAGGTGAATTGGTGCAGGCGGATATTCCTCAAAATATTGATGGTATATCTTATTTGCCTACTCTTACGGGAAAAGGTACTCAGAAGGAGCATGATTGTATTTATTATGAGTTCTTTGAATTTGGAGGAAAGCAATCTATTATGACCCCTGATGGTTGGAAGTTAGTGAGGTTGGAAGTTAGTGATCCGTCTAAAACCTACGAAGAATTGTATAATATTTATACAGATCCGGCGGAAACTTCCAATGTGATAAAACAATATCCTGATGTGGCAAAAAAATTAAAGAATATGATAGGTGGTCAGCGTGTTGAAAATGCCCGTTTCCATTTTTAAATAATTAGATTTATGAAGCAATCCTTATTATTAAAGAAATGCAGTAAGTTCTGTTATGTACTTTTTGCAGTTTGTGGCTGTTTGGCTTGTACACAGAGTCAGAAGATTGAATGGCCGCAAGTGACTAACGAGACCAAGCCTTGGACGCGATGGTGGTGGGAAGGCAATGCGGTCAGGACTACTGACTTGGATACGGTTATGCGTAAGTATCAGGAGGCAAATCTGGGTGGATTGGAGATCACTCCTATTTATGGAATACATGGTTATGAGGACCGCTTTAAAGATTTTCTTTCTCCGGAATGGGTTGATTTGTTTCTGTATACTTTGCAGGAAGCAAAGCAGTTGGGGTTAGGAATTGATTTGGCTAATGCTTCGGGATGGCCGTTTGGAGGACCTTGGGTTACTCCCGAAGATGCGTGCAAGACGGTGGCTTATAAAACTTATCAATTGAAAGAAGGCGAACAATTAGGTGAACCTGTCCGATATAAGGAAGAAGGCTTTGTCAGATTGGCAGGGCATACTCCGGTAAAACTGGCGGATTTGAAAGAACCGGTCAGTGCGAATGCTGATTTACAGACATTGGCTTTGGATCAGGTCCGATATAAAAAGGAACTGCCTTTGATTATAGTGACCGCTAATAGTGATAAAGGTGAATGTCTCGATTTGACTTCAAAAATAAAACCGGATGGCACATTGGACTGGACGGCTCCTCAAGGTGACTGGACTATTTGTGCTCTGTTCCAAGGTCATCATGGAAAAATGGTAGAACGCGCAGGACCTGGTGGTGAAGGCAATGTGATAGATCATTTTTCAGCTTCGGCCATTGATCATTATCTCAGTAAATTTGATGAGGCTTTTCAAGGAAAGGATATCAGTTATCTGAGGTATTATTTTAATGACTCTTATGAAGTGGACGATGCAAGAGGAGAGTCAAATTGGACTCCTGCTTTTTTTGACGAATTCCAAAAGTATAGGGGATATGATTTGCGTCAACACTTACCTGCATTATTAGGTATGGATACACCGGACAAGAATGCAAGGGTGTTGTATGATTATAGGCAAACCATAAACGATTTATTGATAAATCATTATTCCATTCGTTGGCAACACTGGGCGGCAAAACAAGGAAAGGGTATAAGGAATCAGGCTCATGGTTCTCCTGCCAATATTCTGGATTTGTATGCAGTGAGTGATGTGCCCGAAATAGAAGGGCGTGATTTGGTCAGTATAAAAGCGGCTCCGTCTGTAGCCCATACGGAAGGAAAGAAGTTGTCGTCTTCAGAAAGTGCGACTTGGCTGGATGAACATTTCCAATCGAATCTGGGAGATGTAAAGAAAGCGCTTGACCTTTTCTTTCTGGGCGGGGTGAATCATATTTTTTATCATGGCACTTGTTTCAGTCCGCAGGAGGCTCCCTGGCCGGGATGGTTGTTTTATGCGGCAGTCCATTTTAATCCGAATAATCCGTTCTGGGAGGATTTTAAATATTTGAATCAGTATGTTACTCGCGTGCAGTCATTTTTACAGGATGGCACTCCTGATAATGATGTCCTTTTATATTATAACATAGCCGATGTGATGTCTGAGCAAGGGAACAGAAGTCTTCAACACTTTAGCGGATTGGATCGTAATATGTTGGAATCTTCAGTTAGAGAAAGTGCGGTTACTTTAACAGAGAATGGTTATGCGTGGGATATGATTTCTGACAAGCAACTTCTTAAAACTAATATTGAGAAAGAAATGATTGTAACGCCTGGTGCCGCATATAAAACCGTTCTTGTTTCGGCGGCGCAATATATTCCTTATGAAACAATGGAAAAACTGATGGCTTTGGCTGATGAAGGTGCTACCGTTGTGTTTTATAAGGGAATTCCTCAAGATATGGCCGGAATGATTCTTTCGGAAGAAAAACAGGCTCATTTTAAAGAAATGCTGGATGCTCTGGACTTTCATGCTGAAGGTGCTGTTAAATGTGCTCGTATAGGTAAGGGGAAGATTTGTTTGTCAGATGATATTAATGCTCTGATGAATGAGGCGAATGTGGGTGCCGAGAAAATGTATCAGGCAGGTCTGCAATGTATCCGCAGAAATAGTGCGACGGGAAAATATTACTTTATAGAAAATAGCAGCGATCGTAAAATAGAGGATTGGATTCCACTTCGTACAGAAGCTCGGAGTGCGGCGATTTTCAATCCAATGACCGGTGCCAGTGGTTTGGCCGCTATGAAACGCAATGACGGGCAAACAGATGTTTACTTGGAATTGAATCCGGGTGAAACTGTCATTGTATCAACTTCCAGTCAGAATTTTACAGGAGATGCCTATGCTTATTATCAAAATGCAGGTGAGCCAAATCCTGTTTCCGGCAGTTGGACTGTTTCTTTTGTTCAAGGAGGTCCTCAGCTTCCTGCTTCCATAACAGTGGACAGCTTGGCGTCATGGACTGATTTCGCAGGGGATGAATATAAGGCTTTTTCAGGAACAGCCGTTTACACGACTACTATAGACAAGGTACCTGTAGCGGATGTGATAAAATTGGATCTTGGCTCTGTAGCGGAAAATGCATCTGTCTATTTGAATGGAGATTATATCGGTACAGTGATTGATTCTCCTTATCAACTGTATATTCCTGCTGAAAAATTCAAAGGACAGGATGAATTAGTTGTCAGAGTGGCCAATTCTATGGCGAATAGAATTGCTTATATGGATAAGAAGGGAATGGATTGGAAGATTTTCTATAATGTAAACATGTCTGCAAGGAAAAAGGAAAATGTGAAGAACGGTATCTTTGATGCTTCTAATTGGGAACCCAAACCTTCAGGTCTATTAGGTCCTGTCATGTTGATTCCGGTTATAGTGAAGCAATAAATCATATAGTTCTGATGTTGCAACTTGTAGAATAAATGTTTCAGGATGCTTGTTTATTACGCTGATTTTTAGTTTGTTATATAAATAGGCGTAATATGAGCATCCTGGCGATTTGCTTTGAACGAATTTCTATAAAAATGTACCTTATTCTATGGTAGGCAAGAGAACTTTATGCTAGTTTTGCAACAAACAATTTGAGATAGCTATGAGAAACAAAATTCTTTTATTTTTATTGACTTTTATAGGAATAAGTCAGATTGCGGCAGCATCAGCTGTCCGTGATAAATACAATTTTAATGCTGAATGGTTACTTTATGTCGGCGATATACCGGAAGCCCAAGAGGTACGTTTTCAGGATGCGGATTGGAAGAAAGTAACATTACCTCGTCCTTTTAATGAAGATGAGGCTTTTCGTTTGAGCATAGAGCAATTGACGGATACTGTGGTGTGGTATCGTAAACATTTTCGTCTGCCTGCCGGCAGCAAGAACAAAAAAGTCTTTGTTGAATTTGAAGGTGTCCGTCAAGGAGCTGATTTTTATATCAATGGTGAATATATTGGCTTGCATGAAAATGGCGCGATGGCTGTAGGTTTCGATTTGACTCCTTATATTAAATATGGACAGGAGAATGTCATGGCGGTCCGTATTGATAACAATTGGAATTATAAGGAACGTGCTACCGGCACCAAATATCAGTGGAGTGACCGTAATTTCAATGCCAATTATGGAGGTATACCTAAGAATGTATGGCTTCATGTAACCGATAAGGTTTATCAGACACTTCCCTTGTACAGTAATTTAAAAACTACCGGGGTTTATATCTATGCGGAAGATATCCGTGTGAAGTCTCGTAAGGCTGTGGTTCATGCGGAGTCTGAAATAAAAAATGAATATAATCGGGATAAGAAAGTCGCTTATAAGGTTGAAGTGCTTGACCGTGACGGGAAAAGCATAAAAAGTTTTGAGGGTACTCAGACGGTAGTAAAACCGGGTGAAACTGCGACTTTGGAAGCTTCGGCAGAAATAGACGGACTTCATTTCTGGAGTTGGGGATACGGATATTTGTACACAGTAAAAACCAGTTTATGGGTGGATGGCAGAAAAGTAGATGAAGTGGCTACCCGTACCGGTTTCCGTAAAACTCGTTTCGGCAGAGGAATGATTTGGTTGAATGACCGGGTGATTCAGATGAAAGGTTTTGCACAGCGTACCAGTAATGAATGGCCGGGAGTCGGTATGAGTGTTCCTGCATGGCTGAGTGATTATAGCAACGGTCTGATGGTGGAAGATAATGCCAACTTGGTTCGTTGGATGCATATCACCCCTTGGAAGCAGGATATTGAATCGTGCGACCGTGTGGGATTGATTCAGGCGATGCAGGCCGGTGATGCGGAAAAAGACCGTGAAGGCCGTCAATGGGAACAACGTACAGAATTGATGCGTGATGCCATTATTTACAACCGTAATAATCCGAGTATTTTGTTCTATGAATGTGGAAACGAATCAATCAGTCGTGAACACATGATAGAAATGAAAGCGATTCGTGATAAGTATGACCCTCATGGAGGCCGTGCCATCGGTTCTCGTGAAATGCTTGATATTCGTGAAGCCGAATATGGTGGCGAGATGCTTTATATCAATAAGAGCAAACATCATCCGATGTGGGCCATGGAATACTGCCGTGATGAAGGTCTGCGCAAATATTGGGATGAATATTCTTATCCATATCATAAAAATGGGGAAGGAAATAATTCATTCCGTTCTGCAATGACTAATAAGGTTCAGAAAAAGGTGGATGCCCGTGCTTATAATCACAATCAGGATTCCTTTACTATTGAGAATGTGATTCGTTGGTTTGATTATTGGCGTGAACGCCCGGGTACCGGTGACCGTGTCAGCTCGGGAGGTGTGAAAATCATCTTCTCGGATACGAATACACATTATCGTGGTGTGGAGAATTATCGTCGTAGTGGTGTGACAGATGCCATGCGCATCCCTAAAGATCCTTTCTATGCACATCAGGTGATGTGGGATGGATGGGTGGATATAGAGAATCCCCGTATTCATATCGTTGGTCATTGGAACTATAAAGAAGATGTGGTTAAACCTGTTTATGTGGTATCCAGTGCAGAAAAAGTGGAATTGTTCCTGAATGGCAAATCTTTAGGAAACGGTCAAAGAGATTATCATTTCTTGTATACTTTCAAAGATGTGGCATTTGTTCCGGGCAAGTTGGAAGCTGTAGGGTATGATAAGAATGGAAAAGAATGTTGCCGTGCTGAATTGCAGACCGCAGGCAAGCCGGAACAAATTAAACTCAGTGTGATTCAAAATCCTAAAGGTTGGAAAGCGGATGGTGCTGATATGGTATTGCTTCAAGTGGAAGTGATGGATAAAGATGGCAGACGTTGCCCGCTGGCTAATGATCTGATACATTTTGATGTAGAGGGACCGGCTGAATGGCGTGGTGGAATAGCACAAGGCAAAGATAATTATATTCTTTCAAAAGACTTGCCTGTAGAATGTGGAGTCAACCGGGCTTTGATACGTTCTCTTACAACTCCGGGAACGGTTCGTATAACAGCCAAGGCTGATGGACTGCAATCTGCCGAAATCAGTCTTTCTTCCGCACCGGTTGAAGTGAAGAATGGCTTGAGTGACTATATTCCGGGAGATGAACTGGAGGGCAGGCTGACCCGTGGAGAAACTCCGTTGACTCCTTCTTACAAAGATACGAAAGTCGATGTGAATATCTTATCGGCGGTTGCCGGAACCAACCAGGATGAAACGATCAAAAGTTTCGATGATAATGAATTGAGTGAATGGAAGAATGATGGCAGGCTGAATACGGCATGGATAACCTATCGTTTGGAGCGTGCGGCCCGTGTGGATGAAATTTGCATGAAACTTACCGGTTGGCGCTTGCGCAGCTATCCTTTGGAAATATATGCAGGTGATGAACTGATTTGGAGTGGTGAGACTGAAAAGAGTTTGGGATATATCCACTTGAATGTAAAACCTGTATTGACAAATGAAATAACCATCCGTTTGAAAGGTGCCAGCAAGGAGGGAGACGGTTTCGGACAAATTGTAGAGGTTGCTGCCCCTGCTGCGGGTGAGTTGGATTTGTTTAAGGCAAAAAATGGCGATAAAACCAATCACGAGTTACGCATTGTTGAAATTGAGTTTAAAGAGAATTTATGGCAATAGAGATGTGGATATTTTTTAGAGGTAAAGATTGATAGACAGGATTTTCTTTTATTAAGTAGATAGGCGGGGAGCCTCCCCGCCTGTATTAAGGTTTTATAAATTGTTAGATGAAACATTGGATTATGATGAATATGCTTCTGCTTGTCGGAAGCATATTCGCTTTTTCCCAACCTTACAGTGGAGAAAAGCTTTCAAGAGGATTGATCGGAATTCCTACAGAGGATGGAATGTATTTTAGCTGGCGCATGACTTTGGAGGATGCAGCCGGATTACAATTTGATTTATACCGTAGTTCCGGTGGAGGTGCGGAGGTGAAATTAAATAAAGAACCGATAGATCGGACTTCCGATTTTTTAGACCGTACGGTTGATTATACGGTGGATAATCGTTGGACTTTAAAAGCAACTACCGGGGAAGTCGCTACCTGGACCCGTCTGAAGGGAGAGGAACGGAATCCTTATTTAAGTATTCCTGTTTGTAAACCGGAAGACGGAGAAATAGCAGGTGAATCATTCACTTATACAGCTAATGATTGTAGTGTGGGTGATCTGGATGGTGATGGAGAGTATGAGATTATTTTAAAATGGTCTCCTTCTAATTCAAAGCGACCGCCACAACGTGGCTTTACCGGTAATACCTGTTTGGATGCATATAAAATGGATGGAACAAGATTGTGGCGTATTGATTTGGGGCCGAATGTACGTTCTGGAGCAGCCACGACTAATTTCCTGGTCTTTGATTTTGATGGAGATGGATGTGCGGAAATTTGTTGTAAGACAGGAGATGGTACTGTCGATGGACTGGGGCATCGGATAGGAGATGCCCAAGCCGACTGGAGGACATGGGATAAAAAGAATCCTACGTATGGTAAGATAGTAAATGGTCCGGAATACCTCACGGTTTTTGAGGGACGTACCGGAAAAGAACTGGATTCGAAAGAATATATTCCAACCCGTTATCCCTTGGATGGATGGGGAGGTGTCGGTGGCAATTGTGGCAATGACAATACTGGTGGTCGTTCAGACCGTTTTACAGCCGGAGTAGCTTTTCTGGATGGAAAAACGCCTTCACCTGTCATGGTAAGAGGATGGTACGGACGGACGGTGGTGGCTGCATGGACTTTTACAAACGGGGCATTGAAACATACATGGACTTTTGATAGCGCGGCACCGGGTTGGGAGGCCTATTCGGGTATGGGAAATCATAGTGTGACCGTAGCGGATTTTGATGGTGATGGTTGTGACGAAATCTGTGTGGGGGCTATGACTGTAGACCATGACGGTAAAGGACTGTTTACTACGGGTCTGCGTCACGGAGATGCTTTACATGCCGGACGTTTTATTCCTTCCCGTCAAGGTATGCAGGTTTTTGGCGTGCATGAAAATGAAGGCGATAATGAAATTGTAAAGCGTACTCCTGCCGTAGCTATGTTTGATGGAACGACCGGAGAAATTATCTGGCAGGATGGTTTGGGACAGGATGCCGGTCGTGGAGTAGCTGCCGATATTGATCCGCGTTATGATGGAGCGGAGTGTTGGTGTAATATAGGAGGTTTGAGAAGAGGGGATACCGGAGAAATAATCTGTAATAGAAAGCCTGACTCCTGCAATTTTACCATTTATTGGGACGCCGATCCTTTGGCGGAACTACTGGATCATGTTTCCATCAGTAAATGGAATTGGAATACGGAAAGTACGGATTTATTATTGAAAGCCGAGGGAGTTGTTTCCAATAATGGAACAAAAGGTAATCCGTGTTTGTCGGGCGATATTTTAGGAGATTGGCGGGAAGAGGTTATTTGGGCCTCCGAAGACCAGACGGAATTACGTATTTATTCTACTACCATACCGGCTGTGGACAGACGTGCCACATGGATGAATGACCGTCAGTACAGGTTGGCGATAGCTTGGCAGAATGTTGCGTATAACCAACCACCGCACCCTAGTTTCTAGCCTTGTCGCTACTCCGATTAGGATAGATGTACTATTGGTTGAACGAATAAACAGGAAAATGAATGAATTTCTATTCTCCTGTTTGTCCGTTCGTCTTATTTTTGTGAGAGATTTGAAATGCAATAAAAGAAAAACACTATAAATGTCATGAAAGGAAATAAACTTTGTTTATGCTTTTTGTTAGCTGCCGGAGTAGGGCTTGGAGTACATGCTCAGAATAAGATAACTGCTCCGATGAAGGATGTGAATCAAGTCATTGATAATACGCTTGATAGTTTAAATGTGGCGCGTTCCGCCCGTCCTGTTTCAGGTTCCAGCCGGAAAGGGGATAATCCGGTATTGTTCCTTGTTGGAAATTCAACCATGCGTACCGGTACGTTAGGTAATGGAAATAACGGTCAATGGGGATGGGGATATTTTGAACACGAGTATTTTGATGAAAATAAGATAACCGTTGAAAATCACGCATTGGGAGGAACCAGCAGCCGTACTTTTTATAACCGGTTGTGGCCTGATGTGTTGAAAGGAGTTCGTAAAGGTGACTGGGTTATCATAGAATTGGGACATAATGACAATGGTCCGTACGATAGTGGCCGTGCCCGTGCCTCTATTCCGGAAATTGGCAAAGACAGTTTGAATGTGACTATTAAAGAAACAGGAGCAAAAGAAACCGTATATACGTATGGGGAATATATGCGTCGTTTTATTCATGATGTGAAGAAAAAAGGCGCTCATCCTATTTTGATGTCCCTGACTCCTCGCAACGCTTGGGAAGATGCAGACAGCACTATTATCACCCGGGTGAATCAGACATTTGGATTATGGGCGAAGCAGGTAGCTAAAAAAGCGAGAGTTCCTTTTATTGATCTGAATGATATCTCGGCGCGCAAATTTGAGAAATTCGGCAAAGAAAAAGTAAAGTATATGTTCTATCTGGACCGTATTCACACAAGTGCTTTTGGCGCACGTGTCAATGCAGAATCTGCTGCCGAAGGAATCCGTAATTATAAAGGGTTGGAACTGGCGCGTTATTTGAAACCGGTAGAAAAAGATACGGTTACGGGGGCTACCCGTAAAAAAGGGAATCCTGTATTGTTTACGGTGGGAGACAGTACTGTGAAGAATGCCGATAAAGATGAAAATGGCATGTGGGGATGGGGAAGTGTTATTCACGAACTGTTTGACACAGAAAGGATCTCTGTAGAGAATCATGCGAAAGCAGGCCGTAGTGCGCGTACTTATTTAGATGAAGGGCGTTGGGATAAAATCTATCATGCACTTCAGCCGGGAGACTTTGTTTTGATACAATTCGGACATAATGATGCAGGTGACATAAACACAGGGAAAGCGCGTGCGGAATTACCCGGTTCGGGAAATGAAAGCAAGGTCTTCAAAATGGAGAAAACCGGCAGCTATCAAGTGGTTTATTCTTTCGGCTGGTATTTGCGTAAGTTTATTATGGATGTAAAAGAAAAGGGAGCTGTTCCTATTGTCCTGAGTCATACACCCCGCAATAAGTTTGATAATGGTGAGATAGAGCGCAATACCAGTTCTTTTGGTAAATGGACGCGTGAAGCGGCAGAAGCGACCGGGGCTTATTTTATAGATTTGAATAAAATATCGGGAGACAAGCTTCAGGATATGGGATACAATCAAGGTTTGCGTGTAGTAGGAGCGTATTTCAATCATGACCATACCCATACCTCTTTGAAAGGTGCCCGTATGAATGCCCGGAGTATTGCTGACGGGCTGAAAGCTACGGACTGTCCGTTAAAAGACTTTTTAAAGTAAATGAAAACAAAACCACATCGTATGAAAAATCTGTTTCTGTTTTTATTTCTATTAGTTGTCTTTACGTCAAAGGCACAGGATAATAGAGTATCCGGTTTGAACTCCCGCCAGTTTACTAAATACTGGAAGGTTGAATCGGAATCGCCTGATTATAAAGTGACGTTTCAGGGAGATACCGCTGAGATAGTATCTCCCAAGGGATTGACTCTTTGGAGAAAAGAGAAAATGAGTGGAAAAGTGACCATTGAATATGATGCATGTGTGGTGGTGGAGTCGGATGGAGATCGTCTGAGTGATTTGAACTGCTTCTGGATGGCATCAGACCCTCAATATCCCGATAATTTATGGAAGCGCGAAAAATGGCGTAGCGGTATATTCCTGAATTGTTATTCTTTACAGCTTTACTATTTGGGATATGGTGGTAATCATAACTCTACTACACGTTTCCGTCGTTATGATGGGGATGAGTCGGGTATTACAAATCCTAAAGCCCGTCCTGCTATTCTAAAGGAATATACGGATGCCGGACATTTGCTGAAGCCGAATCATTGGTATCACATCAAGATTACCAACGAGAACAATAGGGTTAGTTATTACATAGACGGTGAGCGCTTGGTGGACTTTAGGGATGCTGACCCGTTACGGGAAGGCTGGTTTGGCTTTCGTACCACCTTGTCGCGTACTCGTATGACAAATTTCAGTTATGAATGCTCATTGCAAGAGGCGACTACTGTTCCTTTGCAATGGATTGGTGAGACTCCCCGGCAGGATAAGGCCGTAAGTTTCGGAGTGCCTTTTGATAAAGGGGAAGTTTTTCCGGAGAACAAGTTACGGCTATCTGCAGAGAGTGGTGAGGATATTCCTATTGATACCTGGACTTTGGCTTATTGGCCGGATGGTTCTGTAAAGTGGGGAGGAATAGCAGGAGTTATTCCTGCCGGAACAGAAAAACTGACTCTGGAAAAGGCGGTAAAGAAATCTAAAGCGAAATCCAAACTGCCGGATACAGATAAAAAGAAGTCCGTTTCTGTTACAGAAACATCACAGGGTATTCATATTTCTACCGGAGTCATTTCAGCATATATACCTCGTCAAGGCGAATTTTTGATAGATAGTCTGTTATATAAAGGTGTGAAAGTAGGAGAAAAGGCCAGGCTTATATGCCATACGCAAAGTGAACTGGTACTTGAAAGTACTTCTCAAGTTTCTTTCACTAATTATATAGGAGAACTGAAATCTGTAACTGTAGAGCGTGCCGGTTCTGTGCGTGCGCTTGTTAAATTGGAAGGGATACACAAAAGTCCGAATGGTCGTGAGTGGTTGCCCTTTGTGGTACGGCTTTATTTTTATGGTGGCAGTGAGCAAGTGAAAATGGTGCATAGCTTTGTATATGACGGAGATCAGAACAAAGATTTCATTCGCGCTTTGGGAGTTCGTTTGGATGTTCCTATGCGTGAGGCTTTATACAATCGCCATGTAGCTTTCTCTTGTGCCGATGGTGGAGTTTGGAGCGAGCCCGTTCAGCCTTTGGTGGGACGACGCATACTTACATTGGGTAAAACCGGAAATGGAGAATCTTCGTTACAGCAACAGCAGATGGAAGGAAAACGCATTCCTTCTTATGAAGCTTTTGACGAAAAGAACCGTGCTTTGCTTGATCATTGGGCTTCTTGGGACAGTTATCGTTTGTCCCAACTGACAGCGGATGCATTTTCAATCCGTAAACGTGCCAATGACAATAATCCTTGGATAGGTACTTTCTCCGGTACACGTAGTGAGGGTTATGCTTTTGCCGGAGATATAACCGGAGGCATGGGGCTTGAGTTGCATGATTTCTGGCAGTCTTATCCGTCTTCTATTGAAATCTCGGATGCAAAAACTCCGGTGGCTGCTCTTACCGCATGGATATGGAGTCCGGATGCTGAGCCGATGGACTTGCGCCATTATGATAATGTGGCCCATGACTTGAATGCCAGTTACGAAGATGTGCAAGAGGGAATGAGCACTCCTTATGGAATTGCCCGTACAACGACTCTTACCTTGATACCTCAGGGTGGTTATAGCGGGAAGAAAGCTTTTGCAGAACAAGCTAAACAACTTGCCGGGCCGGGAGTGCTGATGCCTGTACCTAACTATTTGCATGCCAAGCAGGCATTTGGTGTTTGGAGCCTTCCCGATCGTAGTACTCCTTTCCGTGCCCGGGTGGAAGACAGGCTGGATGCTTATATCAGCTTCTATCAAAAAGCGATAGAACAAAACAAATGGTATGGCTTCTGGAATTATGGGGATGTGATGCATGCATACGATCCTGTCCGCCATACTTGGCGTTATGACATCGGAGGTTTTGCATGGGATAACACGGAACTGGCTTCTAATATGTGGCTATGGTATAATTTCCTGCGTACCGGACGTGCTGATATCTGGCGCATGGCAGAAGCTATGACCCGTCATACGGCGGAAGTGGATGTATATCATATCGGCCCGAATGCAGGATTGGGTAGCCGGCACAACGTCAGTCATTGGGGATGTGGAGCTAAAGAAGCACGGATCAGTCAGGCTGCCTGGAATCGTTTCTACTATTATCTTACTACGGACGACCGATGCGGTGATTTAATGACCGAAGTAAAAGATGCCGATCAGAAATTGTACACGCTGGACCCCATGCGTCTGGCGCAACCTCGCAGTCAGTATCCTTGTACGGCACCTGCACGTCTCCGCATCGGTCCCGACTGGTTGGCATACGCCGGAAACTGGATGACTGAATGGGAACGTACCGGCAATACGGTTTACCGTGACAAAATTATAGCCGGGATGAAAAGTATTGTGGCACTGCCCAACCGTATCTTTACAGGTCCGTTGGCTTTAGGTTATGATCCGGCTACAGGGATTATTACCAGCGAATGTGATCCCAAGTTAGAAAGTACAAATCATTTGATGACCATCATGGGAGGTTTTGAAGTCATGAATGAAATGATCCGTATGGTTGATTATCCCGAATGGAATGAGGCATGGCTTGATCTTGCCACCCGTTATAAGCAGAAAGCATGGGAGTTAAGGAAGAATCGTTTCCGTATATCCCGTTTGTTGGGATATGCAGCCTATCATACCCGTAATGCAAAAATGGCAGAAGAGGCTTGGACAGATTTGTTTTCCCGCTTGGAACATACTCCGGCTCCACCTTTCCGTATAGAAACTGTTCTTCCGCCGGAAGTTCCCGCTCCTTTGGATGAATGTACAAGTATCAGTACCAATGATGCCGCCCTTTGGAGCCTGGATGCCATTTATATGCAGGAAGTGATTCCGGTGGATGGTGATAAGTGATGTGAAGATTATCGTTTAGTAGGTATGGATTACACGGATTCCACAAGGTGTTTTTATTCTTTTTGTGGAATTCGTGTAAATCCCTCTTCCACCTCTTTATTGGGAAAGCTTAAATGGCAGATACCGAATTCCTCATCATATTCCTTGATAGTAAGGTATCCGTTCAAGTAAAGCATCGGAATAAGATCTGGTGATTCCCAATCTATACTATTTAATGCTTGCTTACTAGTTGCTGTATGTGCCATCCGTTCCAGATTGTAATGATGTCTTTTTAGCAGTTCCACCAAGTAAGTAGGAGTCCCCGTCTCGAACCAGTAACTGCCAAATTCCTTGCGCTTGAAAGCATTGAGCAGACTGAACGGATTATACATGCCGATGGAGTTGTGGGTGAAGTGATAGCCATCATAATATTGTCTTATTTTTTCGCATAGACTGTCATAGGTCATATTTTGTACATCTGCAAATTCATGAAGTTCGGTTTCCAAATTCTTATGAATTTCTTTTTCGCTGATGCCACATAATTCTATATATTCATTCCACATCGAAATATCATCCAGATTATTCAAATCACTGAATACACTTACTTTTCCAAACTTAGTTACTCCTGTCAGCATGGCGAATTTGATGCAGCCGTCCTTGCTTTTCAATGCTCCGTAGAATGCTTTAAGTGTTTCGCGAAAACTATTTTGCAATTCTTTGTTGCCGATGGCCTGCAACATGGGCTTGTCATATTCGTCTACCAGAATCACTACACGTTGGCCTGTTTGTTCATAGGCGCGCTGAATGGTGCCTTCAAAACGCATGGACAAGGAATCTTCGGCAGGCTCGCTTCCATATAGCTTTTCCCAGGTTATCAATGTACGGTTCAGTTTGCTTTCCAAACTTTGTGGACTATCATATTTCTGTGTATTCAGGTCAATGTGCAGTATGGGATATTTTGTCCAGTCCTTTTCCAGTTTCTCCATAGCTAGTCCTTGAAAAAGTTCCTTTTTCCCTTGGAAATAAGCTTCCAGAGTGGAGATAAGCATGCTTTTTCCGAAGCGGCGTGGGCGGCTCATGAAATAATAGCGTCCGGATTTTACCAATTGATAAATCAATGCTGTTTTATCAATGTAGAAATAGCCATCCAGGCGGAGACTTTCAAAATTCTGTATACCGATAGGATAAATCTTATTGCCCATACTTTTTTGTTTTAGAATGATAACATACAAAGTTACTGATTTCCTTTTTATTTCCTGTATTTTCAGCAAATTCTTTTGGAATAATGTTTTGTTTTTAAGTGGGTATGTCACAGAGAGGAATACAGAAACTTTTCATCTTTTGTTCTCTCCTAAAAGGATTTTATGATCTTTTGTTTCTTAATTTATGTCGCTGATTGATGTGGATAAAGTATAATTTATGAAATACCTTATTAGAAAAAATCAATAACAGATAAAAATGGGTTCACTTGAAGAAATTTATTGGAACATGGTAAAAAACAATAGAAAGTTGGAAGCGAAAATGCCCTCATGCCCTCACTTTTTCCATAACTTGTTTATAATGAACTGCTTATTAGTGGTGGTAGCATCGGTGTTAGTGAGGGCATTGCCCTCACTAATGGATGCTTAAAAATAAATTATTCAAACTTTATCTCATGATACAAAGTACTTTTATTGCTGGATTTTGGGGGAATAGTCAGCTTGCAGAGAATGCGTCTTGAATAATTTATATTGTTGATTTATAGTTCTTTTTATGCGTATGTCCTTTCGGGTAATTGAAAATATTCATGAGCGGTCAGCCCTTCTTCCTTCTTCTCTGAAGTAGCAGAAGAAAAGTGACATTTGAAAAACTACTCCAAAGGTAAAATTTGCTCAAATTCGGTGTTGTTTTGCCACAATACCCTACTCTTTTTCATCATTCACCCCCTAACGTTCGTTCTTATAAAGCAGCTGCATGGCTTGTGAATCGAGTTGGTGGTAGTCTATGTGTGCATATTTCCCTGTCTCTTATTTGTTTTCTTTCTTATCTTTTCCTACTTTTTATATGTTTGTAATTGCTTATTCACCTAGGTGGTTAAGTCTAACCACAATGGTGGTTAAAGTTAACCACAAAGGTGACTAAACTTAATCACGTCTGTGGTTAACGGATATTGAACTTTTAATCAGGGTAGACGCATTATATTTATTACTATATTCTTATTTGCTATTTCTTTACTATCTTATTGGTAATTACTATATTATTATTTATATCGATTATATTTTGTATCTTTATAAGATATCCCTAGTAGGTCTTGTTTTGGAAACGGTGCTTTTTTGAACAAATAATGATGACCAGAAGAATCTATATGATTTGTTTTTTCGGCTCACTTGGATTTGCAATACGAGTGATTTTGTATCATGATACACATGCTGATTCTGTGCTTTTGAGAAGATGTTTATAGGTATCTTCTTAAAAAATGAGTCTTTTTTTTCTTCTCTATTAATAATTTCGTAACTTTGTCACGTTTTCCATGCCTATGCTTCCGAAAGGAGGTGCTGAGGAGGTGGAAATACATATATATAGAAAAGACGTTTACTTGACGTTTTGTTCTTGACATCCTGAAATCTTGCAAATTTCGATTGTCGTCAAAAACAAAGCAACAGTAGGTGTCTGCGGGGTATGTCTATACCTTGGTGCGCCTTTGCCGGTCAAAGGTGCATTCAAGTGTCATTATACATATCGGCGTGGGCTTCTGCGTTGCTCGTTCAGACGACAATGGGCATGCAAGAGCCTCAGGGTGTGGGACGGGTAACAAGTACAGATTCCCGCGCTTTTTTTATATATAGGTATCGCAATTACAATTTCAAACATAAGAACCATCCGGTTCGGGAATCTGCGGAAGGTCATCGGTTGACCCGACAAACTGCATCTGTTGATAGTGCGGATTCCACATCTCCTATCTATTGAAATAGCTTTTCCGGTCGACTTCAATCACAAGAGGCCGATTCCTCTTGTATTTTACGAAATAAATCGTAACTAATTGAAATATAGGGTAATACCTATACTTCAAAGCTCCGAACCTATGTCTTCAAGTGAACAAATGCAATGGTTTGCCATGCGCGCCACTTACTGTAGAGGAATGCAAATCAAGTCATTGCTGGATAAACAAGGAATAAATAATTTTATCCCCATGCGTTATGAGATCCGGGAGAAGAACGGTCGCAAGAAGCGTGAACTCGTTCCCGTTATCCGCGATTTGATTTTCGTCCGTGCCGTCCAGTCGGAACTTCAGCGGGTAAAGGACAGGAATCCTTATCTCCAATATATGATTGACATCCGCAACGGTCAGAAAATCATTGTGCCCGATGAGCAGATGCGCCAGTTCATCGCTGTGGTCGGAACGTACGATGAGCATCTCGTCTTCTTCAACCCTGATGAGGTGAATCTTCGTAAAGGGACGAAAGTGCGCATCATAGGTGGTGACTTTGAGGGTTACGAAGGAGTATTTATAAAGGTAAAAGGCGCACGAGACCGCCGGGTGGTTATCAGCCTTCAGGGAATTATCGCTATGGCTATGGCGACCATTTCGCCAGACTTGATAGAAGTAATCAAATAACCTAAATAATGATTGAAACATTGCCTTCCGGCATCCGATTGAAGAATTTAATACAGAGTCAGCATACCGAAATACTCAGCAGGGAGAAGAATAATGATAAGTTTATTCATCTGTATGACATTGGCGCGTATTGGGTGGCTTTCGAGCGTTCCGCCTGTAGGTTGAACGGTTTGTTTTCTAAAAGTGAGCTGACTTTGTTTCGTGTTCCGGATTGTGTGGAATATGTGGTGATGGCTTCCGTTCCTGCCGATGAGGCGGAGGTCTGTTTGGGTGGGTACATCCTTTTGCACGATGGAATTTACCGGAAAGTGCGGTCGGAGCATTCTTTGCTGACGGGGGATTACCGTCACTGGCATGAGAGGGCTGTGAGGTCTGTTTTGTTGTAAAGAAAAGTAAGATATCTTCGTGAGGCAAGTAAGCGGTGTTACTTTGCCTGGGAACATATCTTACTTTGCCCACGAAGATATCTTACTTTTTTCAGTGGGATATGGTCGTTTATAATACTCTATAGAGAATCCTCTGAAGGAAAAATAAGGCGTTTCGGCATGTGGATGCCGTTATTGGATAAACAACAGGTAAAACTTTAAAAAGCTCTTGTTCTTTTTCTGAAAAGAACAAGACGTTTGAGGGATTGGTAACGTACATGCCGGAAGGTTGGTAACGTGTGGACTGTTAGATTAGTAATGTTACAGGTATAAGATATATATCTTACAAAGGTTTGAAAAGCTTGGTGGAGAAACTGGAGGTCTTATGTTGAATATTACAGGAGTAAACTGTTTTTTCTTTGTTCGTGATTTTCATGATATGCGCTGTAAATATGATAAGGTCTTATCCATCATCCATCAACAGTTGAACCGTGAGCCAGAGGATGGTGATGTCTAAAGATTTACGTCCGGTTCGTCTGTTCAGCTATGACCGACAGTCTTACAGTATGTTTGAGAGACGAATGAGTTGGAAAGAATGAAACTGCTTTCTTCTGCAAGGAAGTTGAAGGAACGGGAGTATGAAGAAGGCAAATTGTTCCCCGGGCAGATAAAGCTTTGCCGGAATAACTTAAAGACAACAGAGATAATCATAAAGTTACGCAGCAAACTTGATGCTTTACTCAGTGGGAATCATCCACCCTGTGGGGAGTTGATGAAGAAGGTCCTCAACTATATGAATACTTTTTGGACCCGGCTGTTCGCCTACTTGAACGACGGCTCTTATTCAATCGACAATTCCATTGCCGAACGTTTTATTCGTCCATTGGCCGGTGAGCGTAAGAACTCGTTATTCTTTGGAAGTGACAAGATGGCTCGCGTCTCAGCGGTATATCATACTATTATCTCCACTTGCAGGATGCAGGGTGTGTCTATGCTTGATTATTTCAAGAGATTTTTCAGTGAAATTGTTAAAGGACGTAGGGATTATGAACATTTGTTACCCTTGACAATCGGACTGGAGTAATAACAAATATTAAAATTCAGTATCTTTTTTGACGTTATTTATTGGAGAACCGCCTTGTGGCGGCTTTCCTTGGAGTACACGTCATTTTTGGACGCTAACAGTAAGCTGAAATTGATGATCTTTTGGGGCGGGACATTTTGTTAGATGCTTTTTCTTTTAGCAAAGTGTATATAATCTTTTTATAATGAAACAAATAATATCTGATACCAATAAACGTCTTACGAAAAATACTATTTTTCTATATGTAAGGATGTTTCTTGTAATGGGGGTGGCTTTATATACGAGTCGAATAGTCCTTGATTCATTGGGGGAGATGGATTTTGGCATTTATAATATTGTAGGAGGAGTTATAGGGATGTTTGGATTTCTAAATTCTTCTATGACTGCAAGTACACAAAGATTCCTTATTTTTGAATTAGGTAGGAATAATCAAAAGGGGGTGAAAAGAATCTTTTCATTGAGCCTTCAAACTCATGCCATAATTTCGTTGATATTGGTTCTTATTGCAGAAACAATAGGTCTATGGTTTTTATATAATAAACTCATTATTCCACAAGATAGATTTGAAGCTGCTTTATGGGTTTATCAATGTGCGGTAGTGTCAACTGTAATATTGATAATGAGTGTGCCTTATAATGCTTTGATTATTGCACATGAAAAGATGTCAGCATTTGCATATATATCTATATTGGAAGTCTTGTTAAAATTGGGTGTTGTTTTCTTTTTGTACCATTGGGAAGGCGATAAATTAGTTATATATGCTATTTTATTATTGATAGTTCAAGGGATTGTTAGATTGATTTATGGTATTTATTGTAGACAGAATTTCAAAGCCTATAAATATTCTTTTGTAAAAGATGGTCAAGGGATGAAAGAATTATTTTTTTTTGCAGGTTGGAATCTTATGGGCAATTTTGCAGGTATTTCCTTTGTTCAAGGAACTAATATTATTCTCAATGTTTTTTTGGGTCCATTAATTAATGCAGCTAGGGGAATTTCTTTACAAGTGACAAATGCGCTAAATCAATTTTCTATTAATCTACAAATGGCATTGAATCCACAGATAACTAAAAGTTATGCTGCTAATAATTTGGATTATATGAGAAAATTAATCTGTGTTAGTTCTAAATACACTGGTTATTTGCTTTTTATAGTATGTTTCCCTGTATGTCTAGAAATAGATTATATTTTAAAATTATGGCTTGGAGACAATATTCCTGAATATACTTCTTCGTTTATTATATTGTCTGTTATTGCAACTGGAATAGATTCTATTTCAAATTCTGTAATGGTTGCAGCTAATGCGACTGGAAGGATAAAGAAATATCAAATGATTACTTCTTTGTGTTTATTGTCTATGTTACCTTTAGGATATTTGGTGTTATTTTGTGGTGGTTCTCCTATATCTGTAATGATCCTATCTATAATTGTCGCATTTATTACAATGATAGTCCGTGTAATATTAGTTAACTCAATGATTGGTTTAAGTGTCTTTGAGTATTTAAGGGAGAGCATATTAAAATTAATGTTGGTAGCATCAGTAGCAATTATTATACCTTCTTATTGTAGATATTGTTTAAATCAAACGTTTTATTCTTTTGTTTTAGTTGTGATTTTGAGTTTATGTTCTTCTGTTTTTTTCATATATGTATTAGGATTAAATCATTTAGAACGAAATATGATAAAAAAATATATAGAAAATTTTCAAAAGAAATAGTGATAAATATAATATAAATACATCAAGATTTTATATACTCAAAATTCGATTTTGTAAAATCGACAAGAAATGATCTTTTAATGATATTGATGAATTTGAAATAATATTTGGATAATGAAGATAGTACATATACAGGCGTCAATGCCACCTTCTGGAAATGCAGCGTATCGACTTAGTACAATCATGCGAAATTATGGATTGGATTCTTATGTTTTAAATTTGATGCCATCTTTTAAAAAGGATAATGCTTATGTAAATGTAGCTAAGCGAGGAAGAATCTTTGGAAAAATTGTAGATTATGGAGTTAAAAAGATAAAGACTTTCCGTATAAGAAAAGATGTTTATTTTTATACACCTTTGTCTGCTATAGGACGAGATCTTGTTTCAATGTCCTTGATAAAGGAAGCGGATGTTATATATGTCCATTGGGTTTCAGGTTTGTTGTCTATTAATAATATAGAAAATTTAGCAAAGACGGGTAAACCTATATTCTTTTTTATGCATGATATGTGGACTTTTACTGGAGGATGCCATCATAGTATGGAGTGCGAAGGGTATCATTTGTCATGTGAAAATTGTAATATGTTCGAATGGCATTCTTTTTTTCCTTGTGCACATTTAAAATCTAAAGAAAGATTGTTTTCAAAATATTCAAATCTTAATTTCATATCTCCAAGTCGATGGATGGCAAGTTGTGCTAAAAAATCATTTGCGTTAAGAAATAAAATAATATATACAATTCCTAATGTGATAGATGAAACAATATTTAAACCTATTGATAAGAAAGTCGTTCGTCAGATTTTGAATTTGCCACAAGATAGAATAATTATCACTTTTGGTTGTGTTGCGGGGCAAGATAATCCTTATAAAGGTTGGAAATATCTTGAGGAAGCAATAAATAGAATAGATTTAGATAATATTCTGATAGTAGTATATGGAAGTGGTTATAATCAAGAAACGGTTGACAATACAAAATATCCCATTCGTTTTTTAGGTAGAGTATATGATGATACTATGTTGTCTCTTATATGTAATGCAAGTGACCTGTTTGTTACACCATCTTTATGTGAGAATTTCTCCCTTGTTATATTAGAAAATATCTTGTGTGGAACTCCAGTTGTTGGTTTTGATACAACAGGCATACCGGAGCTAGTAAAAACAGGTCAAACAGGATATCTGGCAAAATTTAAAGATTCTGATGATTTAGCGAAAGGCATTAGAAGTATACTAAATAAAGAAATTACTTTTGATATGGGGCAATATAGAAATTCTTATTCATCAAGAAATATTATAGAAAGCCATATAAAACTGATTAATCAATATCTAAAAATTGAATAAAGATATGTTGGATGATTTGATATATTCAATATATGCTGAACGACTCCCAATTTATGGTGGGCAGAGGAAATGATTCTCGTGCGCTATTTTATTGTTGTTATTTATATGTTCTTTAATAGAATATATAAGATTGTGTAATGAGGACATTGCTTTGAGTATATATCATTAGAACTTTTCGTGAACTAATTGTTGTAACAAGGAATATATGAGGCAAACACTTAAATAGGAATTCAAATTTGAATCTGTGATATTGTGCTGTTGTATAGGTACATATAAAATAGTGTGAATTTAGAAAAATCTTAAATGTTTTAGATGAAAGAATTAATGTTGTCACCCAAAATTTTGCACACACTAAGTTTTCTTCTGATTCTTATGGCTATTTGTCATGCGAATCTATGTATGGAAGAAGATATGTATTTTGGTAATTGGTTAATGTTCTCTGTCCAGATTGCGGTGATAACCATAATTTATATGTATAGGAATGTGTTATGTCCAAAATACTTGAAAGAGGATTATAAATATGTGAATCTTTATTTAAAATGGACTTACATATTATCTGTCATAGGATTTGTTGTTGCAGATAATTACATTGAATATCGTCAGTTATTTGTGGGGATTATTTCTTTATTGGTTCCTGTATTGTGTTGGTTGTTTTGTAGACCTACTATTTCTTTGAACTTATTGTCTGCATGGTATAAATATGCTTGGCTTCCATTTTTATTTTTATTTTATTTTAAATTAGGCTTTACTCAATTCTATATGCAACCTCTATTGGTTCTTGTTTGTCTTTTCCCTTTATTCCCCAAGAAAACAGCTATGATGATTTTGCTGTTGGGAGTCCTCTTGGCAACAAAAGATATAGAAGAAGAAAGGGCGCCATTCATAAAAGCAACTGTAGCTATATTAACAGGAATTGCAATATCTATTCGTAATGTGTTGCCAACCAAAATAATTAGAATTGGACGGGTATTCTGTTTTTTTTGTAGTGTAATAGTCTTTGTTTTTGTATTTGGTGATGCTTATGATGTATTTGCAGGAAAGGCGGATGTTGAAGAAGTAGTGCATAGTAACAAAGAACGTGATGTGGTGGAGAAAGATACACGAAGTTTGTTGTATATTGATGTGGTAGCTTCTGCTATTGATAATGAATATTTAATTTGGGGACGTACTCCTGCCAGAGGATTTGATATTACCTATAGCGGTGTTTTGTTTTGGTTTGATAAAACAATATCTTATAACAAAAATGAACGTCACAAAAATGAAATGGTTTTGTCTAATATATTGACTTGGGAGGGATTGGTCGGTCTTCTTTTGTTTTCATTAATATATATACGTGGTAGTTATCTTGCGGTTTATAGATCAAATAATAAAATCATACCCATATTAGGGTGTTTTGTAGCTTGGAGATGGTCATGGGGGTGGGTTGAAGATGTGAATAATTTTCTTATAACAGATGTGGATCTATGGGCTTTAATTGCTATCTGTTATTCTTCCTATTTTAGGCGTATGAGCGATGGAGAATTCATTGTTTGGGCTAATGGCTTATTATCTAAAAAACACAGACAACTTTTTCAACGATTAAAAATAGAAGAAAGAAATGATTAGAACTATATTAACTATATTAAAGGATAGGTATCCTGAGCGTGCTCAAAGTGTAGGACGCTTTTTTCGTGCTAAAGAATTGACCAATATTAACTTGAATTTATGTGATAAACAACAGCAGAGAGTCTTGATATGCTATACTAATATGCTTGATATAAATTATGAAAATCCGTGTCATGCTAATATTTTGCATGCAACGCAAATGATTCATTATTTTATTAAAAGAGGGTATTGTGTTGATTTTTGTCATTATGCAGATAGAGCGGCTTTTAAATTTTTAGGACACCATAAGTATGATGTAATAATAGGTCAAGGTTATTCATATAAAGAATTCTGTGCAAAATTGAATATACCGATTAGAATAAATTTTGTAACAGAGAATCATCCTTTAGTTGTGGAAACAAAATACAAAGAAAGGCTGGACTATTTTAGAGAGCGTCATCCTAAAATAAAAACAAATGCTGATATAAAAAGAAATGGGGTTATAGATGTAGAACAATTTATGATTTCTACTCATAGCATTCTTATGAGTTCGGATTTCAATGCGTTGAATTTTAAGGAGTTTAATGAATTGAGGCAAATAAATTCTAATGCTATTTATAATGAGGAATGGAAATTTCCTATTGCAGATATCGCAGAAGCAATTTCTGAGAACAGAGGAAATATATTATGGTTTGGTTCTGGTGGATTTATTCATAAAGGTTTAGACATCTTAATAGATGCCGTAAAGGAGCTGCCTGATATATCATTGAATTGTTATGGCATACGAAAAGAAGAGTATTCATTATTTGATAAGTTGAAAGGGAAAAATATTTTCAATAGAGGTCGTATAAATGTGATGTCGGAGACCTTTAATAGAGAGATTGTACTTAAACATAATTTTATAGTGTTTCCTTCTTGCTCAGAAGGAATGAGTACGGCGGTAGCTACTTGTATGGCATATGGCATTATACCAATTATAACAAAAGAATGTGGTTTGGCATCTGCTAGTTGTATGATTATATTAGATGACTTTCATATTACTTGTGTCAGAGACGCAATACAAAAGACATTATTAATGTCTAATGATAAAATCTTGAAAATGCGTCAAGATTGTTTCAAATATGCAAGAGAACAATTCTCTTTAATGAAATTTGATGAGTCATTTAGAATAATAATGGATGAAATTCTTGGGATATAACTTTTAAAAATTTATATAAGTGTTGTCTATGAAATTTGATGTTTCCATAATTATTGCAACTTATAATTCTGAGAGAACTATAAAAAGAGCACTTGAAAGTGTCATGAATCAAACTTATCAAAACTGGGAGTGTTTGGTTATTGATGGAAATTCAAAAGATAAAACGATAGAAATTGTAAATAATTTCATAAAACTTGATTCTCGTTTTCGTTATATATCAGAATCTGATAATGGTATATATGATGCATTTAACAAAGGGTGGCAAAAGGCAAACGGCAAGTGGATTTATTATCTTGGCAGTGATGATTGGTTGGAGGAAGATGGTCTGTGCCTGCTTATGAAAGAAGAAGATGCGAATACTGCGATTTTAAGTGGTGATACTAATTTGATACGTTTAGATGGTAGTATTAGATGTTTAAAATCTGGCCTTCCAAATTTGGGTTGTCATCAAGGCATGGTAATGCTGAGGGATATAATAGAGCAAATGAAAGGTTTTGATGAACAATATCATATAATAGCAGATTATGATCTAATTGTTAGAATTATAAATGCAGGTTATAAGATGAAATTAGTACATGTCGTTGTTGCTAATTTTGTAATAGGTGGAACTTCGCAAGCTTTGAAAAATGTACCTATTTATTTTAAGGAAAGATATGAAATTAATAAAAAAAATTCAATGATTAAGAATCCACTTCTTTCAACTATAAATACTGTTTTGAAGAAATCAATATCTGTCATTGTTAGGAGGCTTTTTTATTATATAAAACAAATAATATGAATGTTGCAATAATTATTGCGGGAGGTTCAGGTCATCGAATGGGTCAGGACATTCCGAAACAGTTTATCAATGTGTATGATAAACCTGTTCTCATGTATACATTGGAAGGATTCCAGCGACATCCTCAAATAGATGCCATTGAGGTGGTATGCATTGACGGTTGGCATGATGTTCTTTGGGCTTATGCTCATCAGTTTAATATCACTAAACTTAAATGGGTGATAAGTGGAGGGAATACTGGTCAGGAGAGCATAAGAAATGGTGTATTCAATCTTGAAGGTAAAGCAGGTGCTGATGATATAGTAGTGATCCATGATGGTATTCGACCATTAGTGGATGAAACGGTTCTTACAGATGTGATCATGAAGGCTCAAAAGTATGGAAATGCAGTGACTTCATTGCCTTATAATGAACAAATTTTTGTAGTGGATCCTGATGACAAGAATACAACCAAACAATATATTCCACGTGAAAGTCTAAGAAGAGTTTCCACTCCACAAGCTTATCAGTTTGAAAAATTGGATTGGGCATATCATGAGGCATTTGAAAGAGAGATAGGTATTTATGGCTCTTCCTATACTAATACGATGATGGTAGAATTGGGTGAAACCCTTCATTTTGCAGCTGGTTCAGATAAAAATATCAAATTGACAACGAAGGATGATTTGGAAATGTTTAAAGGATATTTGAAAAAGGAAAAAGATAATTGGCTGAAATAATGAAACTGATAGAAAATGCATTGTATCAAGAGGATATAATGAATGTTGTTGCTCAACCTGTTCCTTGGAATAAGTTACAAGATAAGACCTTGTTGATTTCTGGGGCTACCGGACTTGTTGGTAGCTTTTTGATAGATGTTGTCATGTATTTGAATAAGGAACGAAAATTGAATTGTAAGATTTATGCTCTTGGAAGAAATGAGGATAAGGCTAAATCAAGATTCGGTTATTGTTACGAATCTTCCTTATTTCAGTTTATATCATACGATATCAATCTTCCTTTTGTGAGAAATGATATAGGTGATGTGGACTATGTTCTTCATTTGGCAAGTAATACGCATCCGGTAGCTTATGCTACAGATCCGATAGGAACCATAACCACTAATATTATTGGAACTCAGAATATGTTGGAGTTTGCTTGTGCCCATCATGCATTGCGTTGCGCCTTTGTTTCTTCAAATGAAATTTATGGTGAGAATAGGGGAGATGTTGAAACATTTGAAGAAAAATATTGTGGATATATTGATTGTAATACAATGAGGGCAGGTTATCCTGAGAGCAAAAGGTGTGGTGAGGCTTTATGTCAGGCTTATATCAAACAGCGAGGATTGGATATAGTGATTCCGCGTTTAACCCGTTCCTATGGTCCGACAATGTTGATGAATGACACTAAGGCTATATCTCAATTTATTTGTAAAGCTATTGTAGGGGAGGATATTGTGCTTAAGAGTAAAGGAACTCAGTATTATTCTTATACTTATATGGCAGATGCCGTATGTGGATTGTTCTATATTCTGTTAGTAGGAGAAAAGGGAGAAGCGTATAATGTCGCTGACGAAGCTTCGGATATTATGTTAAAGGATTTGGCTAAGATTATAGCAAATACTGTGGAAAAAAATGTCGTGTTTGATATTCCTGATGCGGTGGAGTGTGCAGGCTACAGTAAAGCGACGAAGGCAAGGCTTGATAGTGCAAAACTTCAAAAATTAGGCTGGAGGGCTATGTATGATATTCAATCAGGAATACAAAGGACAATTAAAATATTGAGTAAATTATGATGGATAAGTATGAACATCTAAATGAAATTCAACGGGTTGGCCTGAATATCTTGAAAGAGATTCTTGTTATTTGTAAACGTCATAATTTGACGTATTATGTATATGGGGGAACTCTATTAGGGGCTGTACGTCATCAAGGTTTTATTCCGTGGGATGATGATGTGGATATTGCAATGTCTCGTAAAGATTTCGAGAAATTGAAGCAGTATCAGAATGAATTTCCACAATATATGTTTTTAGATACCATTCAACAGAAAGGGCATCAATGGACAGCTGCTCATGTTGTGGATACAAGGTATAAACTTGAGGTCGGAAAAGGTCTGAAAAAAGCAGAAATGCCTGTTTGGGTAGATATTCTCATTATTGACGGTGTGCCTAATCCTGGAACTTTTAAATATAAGATGTTTAGTGTTGCATATCTGACTGCTAGGTTATTTTATAAATTTTCTAATTTTAGTAATGAGGTTGATTTGGAGAAAGAACGTTCTGGTATAGAGTCATTCTTCATTTCTTTTGCTAGAATTACTCGGATTGAAAAAGTAATAAGTCAGCATTGGGCAGGATGTTTTATAGACTGGGTATCTCGCAGATATGATTTGGATAAATGTGAATATGGCGCGACTTTGGGAGGACCACAGAAAATGGGTGAGACACAGCCTAAGTATTGGTTTGGTAAAGGGAGAGAACTTCCTTTCGAGGATATTATGGTAAATGGCATGACTGAAACGGAAAGCTTCCTTGTTAAATTTTATGGACACAATTATATGACTCCTCCACCACTTAATAAAAGGAACCAGCATAATGTAAAATTGATTGGAAAGAGTTCTATTTAGAATATGAATAAATATTTAAATTAAGATTCAGAAATTGATATCTTAGACTATGAACTAAATTTAAAGATGTTGCGATATGGATCTTTGTATGTTTTGTTTGATGTAATTTTTAATGATTCCTCATGCGAAAAAATCTATTTTTTTATCTGCTGAGGACTATTGTATGTTTAGTGATAAATTATGGAAAAAATCTTAATAACTGGCGGCAGCGGTTTTATAGGTACTAATTTAGTGACAGAACTTTTACAACGGAATGATTGCCGTCTATTGAATATAGATAAAGAAAAGCCCAAAATATCGGAGCATGAGCTTATTTGGAAGCAAATAGATTTGTGTGATAAAGAGGCTTTGAGTATGGCCATAAAGAATTTCAGCCCTGATTATGTGATTCATTTAGCTGCCCGTACAGATTTGAATGGAAAAGAACTAATGGATTATGATGCTAATATGGCGGGAGTATCCAATCTGCTGGATGTCTTGGTACATATCCCCAATTTGAAGCGTGCTATCTTTGCTTCCTCCATGTATGTCTGTGAGCCTGGCTATCTACCAAAAAACTTTGAAGATTACGCTCCACATACTTTGTATGGTGAAAGCAAAGTGGAAACAGAAAAACGTATCAAATCAAGGAACCCTGCTTATACATGGAGCATTATCCGGCCAACCAGTATTTGGGGACCTTGGTTCGGAGAACCTTATAACAAGTTCTTTCACATCGTTTTGAAACGTATGTATTTCCACATGGGAAAAAGAGCTTGCAGAAAGACGTACGGCTACATTGATAATGCAATATATCAAATATTCTCAATATTGAAAGCTCCTGAAGAAAAGGTTATGAGAAAAGTTTTTTATTTGGGTGATTATGAGCCATACGATATAACGGAGTGGGCTGACGAGATAGCATCTTGTGCAAATATTAAAATACCGCGTATCCCTTACTCTTTTTTTGTACTGGCCGGATGGCTGGGTGATTTATTGAAGCTATTGGGTGTTACATTTCCCATGACCAGTTTTCGATTACATAATATGACTACAAATAATGTATTGGAATTAAATCCTATTCAAGAAATAGCTCCTGATTTACCCGTTAAACGTATTGACGGAACAAGACGTACTTTGGAATGGATAAAATCCAATGCTCATAAATAGTTTGAAAACTCTATGAAAGTATCTATCATAACTTCGTGTTACAACCGTGTAAAAACAATCCGTGGAGCTATAGAGAGTGTATTGTCACAAGATTATAAGGATATAGAGTATATCATAGTGGATGGTGTTTCCGAGGATGGTACTATGGATATCGTGAATGAGTACCGTAATCAAATAACCCGAATAATCAGTGAACCCGATCGTGGCATGTATGAAGCGATAAATAAAGGTATCCGTATGGCACAAGGCGATGTAATAGGATTAATGCATTCGGATGATTTCTTTTATGACAATCATGTCGTTAGCAGAATTGTTGAAAAAATGAAAGAAACGGGAGCTGATTTTTTATACGGTAACGGTTTGTTTGTGGACTCGGGAGATACGGAAAAAGTAGTTCGGAATTGGATTGGTGGCAGCTATCGTACATGGAAGGTACGTCATGGCTGGTTGCCTCTACATCCCACTTGCTATATTCGTAGGGAGGTAATTCATAAACGTGGATTGTATAATGAGACCTATAAAATAGCGGCAGATTCCGATTTGCTATTCCGTTATTTATTAGGAGGTGATATTACGGTGGTTTATCTTGATGAATACATAGTACGGATGCGTATGGGAGGTATGAGCACGGATCGTGCCAGACGTAAACACATGTGGCATGAGGATGTGAGGATGTACCGATCGCATGGGTTGAATCCTGTAATTACAAAATTGGAAAAGATGGCATGGAAGGTGCCGCAGTTTGTGAGGGCAAGACTAAAGATGATATAAAATGAAGCAGCGGTATAAGTGGTTTTGGGTCATAGTCGTTTTAATGTCCTTTTGTCCGAAAGTAGGTTACGGTCAATATATGTATGGAACCACCGGATTACTCCAGATGCCTACAGCAGAGATGCAGCGCGACAAGACCTTTATGTTTGGAGGGAGTGCGCTCAGTCCTCAAATTATACCTTCGCAGGAGTGGTGGGGAAATTATTACACTATCAATTATTATATCAATATAACGATATTTCCTTGGCTGGAAGTAGGATACGACTGTGTGTTAGTCAAAGCAAAGCCGGGGATTTATCACTGGGTACCTTCAACCTATGGCAAGTTTGTCAATCAGGATCGTTCCTTTCATGGGCGGTTGCGGGTATGGAAAGAAGGGTGGTGGAAAGAATGGACACCACAAATTGTTCTAGGAGCAAACGATCCTACTACAGGTAGTTGGGAAGGCGGTTCATCAAGTAATGATCAACGTTATAATGGTTTCTTTTGTCGATACTATCTAGCCTTCACTAAACATCTTCCCATCAAAAACACCGGTGAACTAGGCATCCACCTTGCCTACGTTTACAACAAACGTGAAGACTACCATCTCGATGGCCCAGCCTTTGGTGCCAACTTTCGTTTCTGCCTCCCCGGTGAAGAAACATATATAAAAGCCCTCAACAGCCTCAACCTTATGGCTGAATACGATTCGCGCACCATTAATGTTGGCGTCGAATACAGTTTCTGGAAAGACTACATCAATGCGGTGATAGAGTTCAACCGCTGTCAATACTTCTCCGGCGGTCTTGTTTTCAAAATCCATCTGAAATAATCTTCTTTCTTATTTCCTTTAATTCCCTTCATCGAAATTTCTTCCTGTTCTTTCTTTATTCCTATTTAGGAGCAAAAAAGAATAGAAGTAAGGGCAAATAATCTTTTAATTCCTTCCGTAATAGCTTTAGTGCTTGTTGAATTCTGTAATCTACCGTTTTGGAAGATATGTTCAATTCTTCTGCAATTTCCTGGTAGGTCTTGTTTTGGAAACGGTGCATTTCAAAGGCTACCCGATAAGATTCTGGAAGATTAAGAATTGCTTTTTCTATTTTTTGTGTTAATTCTTCTATAATATAGAAATCAGGATCTTCGAATAGTTCCTGTATGTCTGGAGTGAGTATATTTTCTATTTGGAATCGAAGAGAATTTCTGTTCATTAAGGTATAACATTTGTTTTTTACTGCTTTGAACAAATAATGATGAACAGAAGAATCTATATGATTTGTTTTTCTATTTTCCCATATCTGTAACATGGTATCTTGAACTACTTCTTCTGCATCTTCTAATGAAACAAAACTGCGGGCAAAAGCACAAAGCATAGCATAATATTTGATGAATAAAATATCAAATGCCTTCTTATTGCCTTGCTGCATAGATATATACAGTTGCTTATCTATCAAATTATCATTTGTGGTTTCCATAGATTATAGAAGAAAAATGTTACTGCAAAAATACATAATTTTAAATATGAAAGCACTTAATCGAAAAATAATTCAAAAAAAACAGTTTTTGGTTTAGGAACTTTTAATCTTGGTTAGACTTATTATAAAAGAACATTATGATAAACTCAGATACCCGAATAGATGAAGCGCTTTTACTCCGTTATTTTGAGGGAGAAGTGACTCTAAGTGAAAAAGAAGAGATTGAAAAATGGATCATCTCTTCCGAAGCAAATAAAAAGCTGGCCAAGCAGATTTATTATCTTTCTTTTGCCACAAAAACAATGGATACCTTAAAACGGACTGATGCACGGGCTGCTTTGAAGGAAGTCAGAGGTAGGATAAGAAGGGAACGACAGTTACAATGGGGGCAATGGGCACAGCGTGCCGCTGCTGTTCTTGCCATACCTTTGCTGCTGTCTACTTTTTATTTATGGATGAATGGTAATGGGCAAAGTAAGGTGAATTTTATAGAGATTCGTACTAATCCGGGAATGATTACTTCTACTACTTTGCCTGATGGAACCTATGTGACTCTTAATTCCAATTCAACTATTATTTATCCTTCTCATTTTGATAAAGAAAGCCGTAAGGTACAATTGAATGGGGAAGCTTATTTTAAGGTGAAAAAAGATGAGAACCATCCTTTTAAAGTCATAACGCCACAGAAAGCTGTTGTAAAAGTTTATGGTACTCAATTTAATGTGGAAGCCTATGCTGATGATGAAACGATAACGGCAACGTTGGTGGAAGGAAGCATTGCTATGGCTTATGAAAATAAGAAAAGCAATTGGGCGGAACAGAAGATTCAACCGGGACAGGAAATTGTCTATACAGCTACGCAGCAACAAATAAAAATAGATCAAGCGGATGTAGAGGTTGCCACTTCCTGGAAAGATGGAAAACTTATTTTTCGCGATACTCCATTTAAAGAAGTTCTTAAAATGCTATCTAAACGTTTTGATGTGGATTTCGTAGTAAAGAATCCCAAATGTTTTGAAGCCTCTTTTACCGGTGTACTTGAAAAACAACGTTTGGGACGAATCCTGGAATATATCAGTGTGTCCTCAAGTATAAAATTCAAGTATACAGAAAGTAATGATATTCATCAAGAAAAACAGAAAATAGAAGTTTATTAATCTTTTTAAAATGACAAGCTATGTTGAAACATCCTACGTAAACAATCTACAGAAAAAACACACTACTTTTTATCTGTAATCAAATTATGAAGTTAAAATTAAATCTATTTATGAAAATGAAGAAACCAGTATGTAAACTGCCTTTGTCTCTGAAAATGACTCTTTTTGTTCTTTTCAGTTTTGCCAGCTTGTTATATGCTAGCAATAATTATGCACAGAGAACCATGTTGAACATCAGTTCTCAGACTCGGACGGTCTCTGAAGTCCTGACCGAAATTGAAAAACAGACGGATTTCACCTTTTTCTATAATAATAAGCAGGTTGATTTGAAGCGTAAAGTAACCTTGGATGTCAAGAATGAGAATGTTTTTTCTGTTTTAAAGAAGCTTTTCTCCGGAACAAATACGACTTATAAAGTCTTGGATAAGAGTATTATTCTTTCTGAAAAGTCTGCCATCTCTTCCACAACGAAAGAGGTAGCCATCGTACAACAGGCTGATCGTAGCGTAAAGGGCGTGGTGGTTGATGATAAAGGAGAGCCTGTAATAGGTGCTACGGTGATGGTTAAAGGTTCTACTAATGGAACTATTACGGATTTTGATGGAAATTTTACATTGAATGATGTCTCAAGTAATGCTTCTTTGATTGTCAGTTATGTGGGGTATGTAACTGAAACAATAAGTGTGAATGGAAAATCTTCTTTCAAAATTGTGATGAAAGAGGATGCTAAAACTCTTGAAGAAGTGGTTGTAATAGGATATGGAGTAGTGAAAAAACGTGATTTGACCGGTTCTTCTGTTTCGGTTACCGGTGCAGATTTAGCGGAAGTTCCTGTTACCAATGCGGCTCAGGCGCTAGCAGGAAAAGCTGCCGGAGTGAATATTGTTTCACAGAACGGAGCTCCTGGGGCTGAAGTGAATATTACCGTTCGTGGAGGTACTTCCATTACTCAGTCTACTACCCCTATCTATATTATTGATGGCTTCCAGTCGGAAGATGGTTTGAAGAATATTGATGTAAATGACATTAAGACTATTGATATTTTAAAAGATGCTTCGACAACAGCTATTTATGGAGCGCGTGGATCAAATGGTGTGGTTCTTATTACGACCAAAAGTGGAAGTAGTGGCAAGACAACTGTGAATTACAATGGCTATGTATCTGTGGATTGGTTGGGCAAGAAACTGGATTTGCTTAATCTTGAACAGTATGCCAAATATCAGTATGAATGGTGGACTCTTGCCGGAGAAATGAATCAGTATACACGTATGTTTGGAGGGGATTATACGGATGATGGATTTTATACAGGAGCATGGTCTGATATAGAGCAAACTTATGGCGGACGTTCCGGAATAGACTGGCAAGATAAGATTTTTGGTGGAAGTGCTCTCACTCAAAGCCATAATCTATCTCTTTCTACCGGAACGGAAAAAACTCAAGTATTGGTAAGCTACAATAATATGTCGCAAGACGGTATCGTAACAAATCACGGATATTATCGTAATACGATTCGTACTAAAGTAAATTCCCAGCTATGGAAAAATGTACGTTTTGATATGAATTCTTCTTTTAATTATGCCAAGACATTGGGAGGAGGTTCTTATTCCGGATTAAAACAAGCCATTCTGCGTCCCGAGACCGGTGGAATACTGTTTACAGACGACCAATTAATCAATGAGGAGTTAAATACCGAATTCCGTACTTTCAGCAATGAATATGATGTGTATAATCCATTGATAACCAACGATGCTGTAATAAATAAAAAACTTAGCCGTATTTTTAGTGTCAATGCCGGTGTAGATATTGATTTCTTGAAAGATTTTACATTCCGTACAGCAGGTAGTTATAATTGGGCTCAAATCAAAACGACTAATTTTGATGATGGCCGTACAGCTAATGCACAACTCAAAGGCGGACCTTATGGCAGTATTAATAATAAGGAACGATATGCTTATCAATGGACCAATACATTGAATTGGAAACATACATTTGAAAAGCATGACTTGGGCGTTTTGTTAGGACACGAATTATACTATACAAATACATCTGGTACTGAAACAGCCTATAAGGCATTTCCCGATACTAATTTCGGCCTTAATGACATTAGTATGGCCACTCCCGATACGTGGAAGTCTTCTTTGGAAGAAAATGCTTTGTTGTCTTTTTTTGGTCGTCTCAATTATACTTTTAATGACCGTTATCTTTTTACTGCGACTTTACGTGCAGATGGTTCTTCTAAATTTGCCGAGGGTAATCGTTGGGGGTATTTCCCTTCAGCAGCGGCAGCTTGGCGCGTTTCTGAAGAAAGTTTCTGGAAAGATAATGCTATCGGTAATGTTGTCAATAATTTCAAATTAAGAGTAGGTTATGGAACTACCGGTAACTGTAATATTGATAATTATATGTATACAACAGCCTATAATGCTACGGTCTATCCTGTTGGCAATCAGGAAACAGCGGCTTTGGCACCCGGCAGTACAGTCGGTAATAATAAATTAAAATGGGAAAAAACCGTCTCTACAAATATCGGACTGGACTTAGGTTTATGGGGAAACAGAGTTAACCTGACATTGGACTGGTATAACAATAAGAGTGATGATTTGCTTATGAAAGTGGCTATCCCGACATCAACCGGTTATACGCACCAATATCAGAATATCGGTTCTATCCGTAATCGCGGTCTTGAGATAGCTATAAGCAGTACGAACATCCGCAACAAGCATTTTACTTGGACTACCGATTTCAATATCTCCTTCAATCGTTCCAAGGTCTTGAGAATAGACGGTGAGAATGAATATTATCAGACTAGCGTCAGTGGTGGTACCAATTCTTCTGTTCTATACCGTGCCATCGTTGGTCATTCTTTAGGTGAAATGTATGGGTATAAGACCAATGGAGTCTATACTACCGACGATTTTGTACAAAATGGCGATAAGTATGTCTTGAAAGATGGTGTTATTTACCAGAAAGGATCTGTAAAAACCCAATACAAACCGGGTGATATCAAGTATGTAAATACTACGGGACAGACGGATGATAAGGGGACACCTGTTTATAATTCTGATGATATGACAGTCATCGGAAATGCTAATCCTGATTTTACCGGAGGCTTTAAAAACACTTTTTCTTATAAAGGGTTTGATCTTTCTGTATTTATGGTATTCTCTTATGGAAATGATATTTTTAATATGTCTACTCAGCGCTTTGTCGGCCCATACCAACCGTACCAGAATATGCTTGCGGATGCTGCCAATCGTTTCACTCTGCTGGATCCCCGTACAGGAAAAGAAGCTACGGATCTCAACCGTATAGCTGAGCTTAATCCTAATCAGCATGATCCGAACATTCTGTGGAGTATCCATAATGACAACCGCGCAGCCATTACTACTCCGCTTGATCGTTTTGTGGAAGATGGTTCTTATCTCCGTATAAGCACTATTACTTTGGGTTATACTTTCCCGAAAAAGTGGTTGAGTAAAGCTTTCATCAGTAATCTGCGTTTATATTGTACATTAAATAATCCGTTCACTATTACGAATTATTCGGGTTATGATCCCGAAGTTTCTAAGGAAAGTTCTATTTTGACTCCGGGTATTGATGATTCTTCTTATCCACGTTCCAAAGGATTTGTATTTGGCATTAATCTTTCATTATAATAATAGGAGATTTGTATTATGAAGAAAATAGTATATTATATAGCTGTTGCCCTTTTGGGGCTCAATTTCGGTTCTTGTTCCGATTTTTTGGATCTTCCTTCTAAGTCGAAAACAGACAGTGAAAGTGTTTTCTCTTCCATTGATAAAGCTGAGATGGCTGTTCTTGCTTGTTACACAGGTATCTGGATGCAGGACGCTTGGTATAAGGCTCAGAATGGAACAGATGAAATGTGGTCTACTGAGAGTAATTCGAATGCTAATAATTATGCGGCCAATTATGTACTCAATGACCAAAGTTGCCCCACCGGCATTTATACTACGTCTTATTCCAGCATCGAGCGTTGTAATTCATGCTTGAAGGGGTTACGGGCAATGAGTCTTTCGGGAGAGGACGAGAGAAAGTGTCATATTTATATAGCTGAATGTCTGGCTGTTCGGGCTACTTGCTTTCTGAATTTGATTCGTTATTTTGGAGATGTGCCTTATCCTACTGTTCCTGTATTGGATATGACGACTTTTTCTTCCTCCCGTGTTGATAGGGATGAGATTTATGACGGTATTATTGCCGATTTGCAGGAAGCTGTCGAAATACTTCCTTGGTATAGTGAAGGCTTTTTCTCTACTCCTGAGCGGATTTCCAAAAATGCTGCTTATGGATTGTTGGCCCGTACGGCTCTTTATGCAGCAGGTTATGCTTTGCATTGGGATCTGAATACTTATGATAAATCCACTCTTCAGATGCGTCGTCCTTTGGATGAATCGCGTGTAAGAAAATTATATACCATTGCTGATGACGCTTGTAAAGCAGTGATTAGTAAAGGTGAAAACAGTTTGCTTCCCAAATATGAGGATGTGTTCAGAGCCTTGAATGAGGGGGGTGTTTATAACCCTGAAGAGGTAATGTTTGAATATGCTGAGTTTGGCAATACAACCAATGGTCGTGTGGGATATACAAATGGACTTTGCATTCATGCTTCTAATGCCCTTTATGGTAAAACATTGCCTTTGCAATTGATTCATCCTACCTTTTATCTTTCTTTTGCCGATGATGATACCCGTCGGGATGTTACAGTGGGTAATTACAGTATTGATGCGGCTGGTAATGATATTGCTGTGCCTTATGGTGCTTTGAATTTGGGAAAATGGCGCTGCAATTGGAAAGCGGGTCCCCGTACGGCCACTTTGAAAACGGATGTCAATTGGCCTATGCTTCGTTATTCGGATGTATTGTTAATGTATGCGGAAGCTGAAAATTACTTGAACAATGGACCCACGGAAGCAGCTAAGGCGGCTTATGAACAAGTTCGTCTGCGTGCTTTTGCAGGAGATGCTTCCCGTATAGGTATCACACCTTCTACTTATGATACTTTTTTTAAAGCTATTGTGAAAGAACGTGCCTTTGAATTAGCTACAGAAGGGTGGCGGCGTACTGATCTTATCCGGTGGAACTTGTTGGCTGAAACTTTAGCTGAAACAAAAGCAAATACCGAGAGACTGGCTATGCGTGAGGTCCCTTATAATGAGGTGAAGACTTATCGGGCATATAAAGAAGCAATTTCTACTTCTTGGAAGGACCCTTTGGTAGGCCTTACCTATATAGATTTCGATCATCAGCCCACAGAAACGGAAATGAGTGAATTGGTTGTCCGGTATGGAGGCACTTGGAATTGGGTGAATATGTTTACTACTCCCAATATTGCCGGAGAAACAAATTCCGGTATAGCCGGACAATCTAAAATATTGGGTTATAAGGAAAACAATAACACGTTGCCCGCTTGGATTACCGAGTTATATCGTGGGTTTATCAAGAATCAGGCTGAACTTTATACTTTGAGCACCACAGCCATTATTGATGTTAATCCTGGGTTAACCGGTCAGCAACATCCTGCTTATTAATCAATAAATTATAAACATTTCTATATAGGAAGAGGGAAGAATAGTATGAAAATGATATGTATGGCGGTAATGCTTTTCATTACCTTGTTGTCTGCTGGAGCACAGAAAAACATTCCGGCCTCTGATATAAAAACGGCTATGATGAAAGCTACACGTTTCATGGTAGAGAAGGTCAGCAACCGTGGTGGCTATTTATGGAATTACAGTCCTGATTTCTCCCGTTGTTGGGGTGAACTGGAAGCTAAACCAAGTATGATATGGATAGAAGCTGGTACACCTGCCATGGGGAATGTGTTTTTGAATGCTTATCAATTGACAGGAGAATCTTATTACTTGAAAGCGGCGCAAGCGGCGGCAGATGCTCTTATTTGGGGACAACATCCAAGTGGGGGATGGCCCTATATGCTGGATTTTTCCGGAGAAATTTCGCTTAAACAATGGTATTCCAAAGTACAGAAGGGATATATTCATTGTGCTCAGGAACATGCTCATTATTATGGAAATTGTACTTATGATGATGCGGCTACCTACGATAGTGGAATGTTTCTTTTGCGTATGTATTTACTGACTCTGGATCCGAAGTATAAGTATCCGGTAGAAAGGTGTCTTGATTTTGTTTTGGAGAGTCAGTATCCTATCGGTGGGTGGCCGCAACGCTATCCTCTCCGTTATGAATATGTGAAAGGTGATAAGGAAGACTATACTTCGTTTATTACCATTAATGATGGAGTTCATACTAACAATATTAATTTTTTATTGGCTTGTTACACTTTATTAGGTGAAACTCGGGCATTGGAGCCTCTTCAGCGGGCTATGACTTGTGTCTTGGCTTTGCAGGGAGGAAAGCCTCAGGCAGGTTGGGCTATGCAGCATAAGTTGGATCTCAATTACTCTCCAGGTCATGCCCGTGATTTTGAACCTGCAGGTTATGCAGCTACAGCTACTGCCGAGATGTGTCGCAACTTGATGCGCTTTTATCGTTGGACTGGGGATACTAAATATTTAGCCCGTATTCCGGATGCTTTTGAATTTCTAGAATCTATCCGATATAGCGATGCGCAAATGAAACAATTGGGTAAATCTGTAAAACCGGGACAGATATTGTGTCCAACTTTTGTAGAAGTAGGTACTAACAGACCTCTTTACCTTCATAATGATCCGGATCATTATTGGGTGGATTATGATTATCATGGACTCATAACTCATTATAGCTCTACGCGGGCTATTGATTTGCAATCGTTGAAAGATGAGTATCAGCATTTGCTCTCTCTCTCCAAAGAGGAAGCGACAAAAGATTCCCCGTTTATCGGTCAAACGGATATTTCTGGAACTTTACTAAGTCATTTAATGCGTGGCAAAGTGCAGCAAGCAGATACACAAAAAGTGGATAGTCTGCTCACTATCTTGAAGAAAAAAGATTATTTGCCCGGTCGTTTGCCTAGTGTCTCGAAAGAGAATCCGGGTTTCTCTGATGCTCCTCTTCCTTCTGAAGTCATTTCCATCAAGGAATATATGAATGGTATGTCTACATTTATTCAGTACCTTACTAAATAGTGTGTATGATGAGAGATAAAACATTGTTTATTGTTGTATTGGCAGTAATGCTGCTGATTACGGCTTGTGCCGATACTGCTATTGACCGTCGTGCATTGGTGATGCGTAATAACCCTCATGTTACAAAAATTGATTCTCTTCATTCTTTGACAGTCGGAAATGGACGATTCGCTTTTACTGCCGATGCTACGGGATTGCAGACTTTCCCCGAATATTATAAAGAAGGCTTGTCTTTAGGTACCTATAGCGAATGGGGATGGCACAGTTTTCCTAACAAGGAGGACTATAAGATAGTTGAAACTCTACAGGATCATCCGCTTCCCGGTCATCCTCATGGGATTTATGCCGTACAATTTCCGGAAGGTCCTGAACGTAATGCCAAAGCGGCAGAGTGGTTTCGTGCCAATCCGCACCGCCTGCATTTGGGGAATATCGGGTTTGACAGCTTGGCGGTGAGTGATATTACTGAAATAGACCAGACTCTCGATATGTGGAAAGGAGAACTTCATTCCCATTTCCTATGGAGGAAACTTCCGGTTACGGTAACTACTTCTTGTAATGGCGATAGTGACATAGTCTCTGCTTCTGTCTCTTCATCGGCAAAGCTGGCAGTTGGCATCCGTTTCCCTTATCCTACAGGTGAGGCGGCTGATGATGCTACTTGCTGGACAGCCGATGACTGTCACTCCACCGACATAATTCTTTCCGAACCTCAACGGGCTCTTATTCGTCGTACAGTAGATTCTACTGTCTATTATGTGGAAATCAGTTGGAGTGGTAAAGCTGTTCTTTCTCAAACTGGGAAGAACAGGTTGAAATTGATACCTTCCGATAAGCAGTGGACTTTCAATGTCGGATTCTATAAGCACCAACCTGTAGTACCTCAGTCTGATTACAAAGCTAATCTGCTTTCGGCCAACCGTTGTTGGATGGATTATTGGCAGACATCCGGTGTTATTGATTTTTCTTCCTGTACGGATCCCCGTGCTTCGCTTTTGGAGCGTCGGGTTGTGCTGTCTCAATATTTGCTCCGTTCGCAGGAAGCGCAAAATTACCCTCCTGCTGAAACCGGTCTGACTTATAATACATGGTATGGTAAATATCATTTAGAGATGGTAATGTGGCACAGTTTTCATTATGCACTTTGGAATAAAGCAGATCTTTTGGAGAAACAATTGAAATGGTATAAGACTGCTGTGCCGATGGCACGTGATATTGCAGCCAGACAGGGATTTGATGGCATACGTTGGATGAAAATGACTGATCCGTCTTCCAATGAGGCACCATCGGATGTCGGCTCTTTTATTATCTGGCAACAACCCCATGTCATTTATATGTCAGAACTTATCTATCGTGCATGTCCTTCTCAAGAATTTCTTCGTGAGTATGCCGATATGGTAGAACAGACAGCTGCTTTTATGGCTTCGTTTGTTAATTATGATTCTGATAATGATCGTTATATTATTCAAGGAGCTTGTGCAGCTAATGAATCCTATAATGAAGAGACGACTCTTAATCCTGCTTTTGAAATGGCCTATTGGCACTTCGGCTTGTCCATAGCTCAGAAATGGCGGGAGAGACTTGGGCTGCAACGTCATGCGGAGTGGGATGAGATTCTTGCAAAGTTGGCTCCTCTTACCAGCAGTCCTGACGGTATTTACTTACCGGCGGAGAAGGGTAGAGGAATACCTGATTTCGTGAATGGTATTCCTGCAGAGAAATTACCGGAAATGCCGGCAGGTGGGTATATCAATGGTCAGCGTCCTAAAGAAACGGGCAGTTCTGTTTCTTCATCAGAAGGTGGGAAAAGTAAGCGTAAACATGATCCTTTTTATGTTACAGGGACTTCTTCTGAAAATTTGCTGGCTTACGGCATGTTGCCTGAGTCGCGGCTCATTGATCAAGAAAAAATGCAAAAGACTTTGGTGCGTGCGGCTCAAAATTGGAATTGGTCCGGAGGATCCTGGAGTTGGAATTACCCCACACTGGCAATGAATGCTACTCGCCTGTTGCAGCCTGAGGTTGCTTTGCGTGCCATAACTATGGATAACCGGGAGGATTTGCTTTTGCCTAGTGGTAACAATTATCGTTCGACTCGTCTTCGTTCTTATTTGCCTGGTAATGGAGGGCTGTTATTAGCTGTCTCTATGATGTGTGCCGGGTGGGATGGTTGCTCGGTCAGTAATCCGGGATTTCCCAAAGATGGTAAATGGAATGTGCGTTGGGAGGGATTACATCCTATGCCATAGGATATAAGGAAGTCGTAAAAATGAATATCTATTTACAGTGTAAAAAAATTAGATAATGAGAATATTATTATGTTGTTCTTTATTAGTGATGTTCGTTGCTTGTACTCATCCCGTACAGCAAGTTCCGATAGACCGTAAAGCGTTAGTGAGCCGGAATAATCCCCAATTTTCAGCTTTCGATTCGTTGGCTTCGCTTTCTGTAGGGAATGGTGAATTTGCATTTACGGTAGATGTTACAGGATTGCAAACTTTTCCTGACGCTTATAAAAAAGGTGTCCCTCTGGGTACGCAAAGTCAATGGGGATGGCATAGTTTTGCTAATATGGACGGTTATAGACACGAAGAAACATTGAGTGAATATGATTTTGGACGAGGACATAAAGAATTGTATGCCGTTCAATCTCAAGAAGATAAAAGACAAAAGAATGCATCTGATTGGTTTCGTGCCAATCCACATCGGTTACATTTAGGAGTGATCGGGTTTGAATGGGGGGATGAGGCTGCTATTTCCGATGTTACCAGAATCAGTCAGACTCTGAATTTATGGGAGGGGGAGATTCTCAGTCGGTTTACTTGGAAAGGAAATGACTTTGATGTACGGACGGTTTGCCATCCGGCACAGGATATGATTTCAGCCCACATAGACAGTCACTTGCATACAGGGATAAAATTTCATTTTCCTTATCCTACAGGTATTCATACCGATAATGCCTGTGATTGGGATGCCAATGATAAACACTCTACCGAGGTTCTTAAACAGGACACGCAAAGTGCTGTGTTAAAACGTACGTTGGATTCTACGGTATATTATGTAGAATTAAAATGGGAAGGCAAGGCATTATTGAAAGAAAAAGAGAAAAATTATTTCGTACTGCTTCCACAAGAAGATACTTTTTCGTTTTCATGTGCTTTTACCGTTAATGAGCCAGACCAGCTTGCTGCTCTCCCTGATTTTTCGGAAGTTGAAAGCTTGGCTAAGAATCATTGGGCGAGTTTCTGGGAAAAAGGTGCTGCAGTGGATTTTTCTCATTGCACGGATCCGCGTGCTAAAGAATTGGAACGTCGGGTAGTGCTTAGTCAATATTTGCTTGCTATTCAATGTGCGGGCAGTACTCCTCCACAAGAGACGGGGCTAACTTACAATTCGTGGTTTGGAAAATATCATCTTGAAATGATCTGGTGGCATCAGGCATGGCAACCGCTTTGGGGACATCCTGAATTACTCAGTCATACTTTAGAATGGTATAAAACGGTAGAACCTATAGCAAGGGAAGTGGCTCGTCGGCAAGGCTTTGATGGAATCCGATGGATGAAAATGACTGATCCCAGTGGTGTGGAGGCACCTTCCAGTGTAGGCAGTTTTTTGATTTGGCAACAACCGCATTTTATTTATCTGGCAGAACTTCTTTATCGCTCTAATCCAGACAAAGAAGTGATAGAGAAATATAACCATTTGGTTCAAGAAACAGCCAAGTTCATGTATTCTTTTGCCACATACGATGAATTGGGAGTGCGGTTTATTTTAAAGGGAGCGATTCCGGCTCAGGAAACATTGAATGCGAGTACTACTATAAATCCTCCTTTTGAACTTTCTTATTGGCATTTTGCCATGCAGATAGCGCAGATATGGCGTGAGCGTGCAGGTGAAAAACGTAATTTGGAATGGGATGAGTTAATAGACAAGCTTTCTCCACTGGCCTATAATGAGGATGGGTTGTATCTGGCTGCGGAAAATGCAATAGATACTTATAAGGATATCCGTTTTACCAGTGACCACATGGCAGTGTTAGGTGCCGTAGGCATCTTGCCTATGAATAAATTAATCCGTGAAGATTACATGAAGAATACACTTCAGTGGATCTGGGATAATTGGAATTGGGGAAAGACTTGGGGTTGGGATTATCCTATGACAGCGATGAATGCTACTCGATTGGGTGAGCCGGAAAAAGCAGTGGAGGCATTGCTTATGAATAAACGTACCAATACATATTTGCCGAACGGACATAATTATCAAGATCCCCGTTTGCGTATTTATTTACCGGGTAATGGTGGTTTGTTAACTGCCATTGCATTAATGTGCGCCGGTTGGGACGGCTGTGAAGTAGAAAATCCTGGTTTCCCGAAAGATGGAAAATGGAATGTAATGTGGGAAGGATTGTCGCCTATGCCTTAAATTGATTTGATAAGGTGGCGTATTATTTTTATGTGCTAATGTATCAATTGGCTGTGTCATGTTTCGCATAGCTATTGATATATTGGCACATTGTTTTTATAGCTGTAGGTGTGGCAGCTGTTTATTGGAACTTTTGCATTCTTCGACATAAAAACATTGCAAATACGATAAATAATACAGGCTTTATGGACGAATTTCCATATTATTGTATCTTATTCTATGGAATCCAATCCTATTTCGTCTTATTTTTGCAATATTGAAAATAAAAACTATGAAATACAAAAAACTCATTTCTTTTCTAGCTTTCTTTTTAGCAGTATTGTCTGTATATGGACAGAACCCTTTTGTCTTGAAATCAGGCGAACCGGTGACTGTTGCCTGTGGCAATTCAGAGGAAGAAGTTGTACATACAGCTTTGAATTTGCTCAATCGTGATGTAGAGTCTGTCTTTTCTACCCGCATAATTGTTACTCCAGAAAGTAAAAAAGGAATGATTATAGTCGGAACCATCGGACAAAGTGATTTGATCGATAAGGCAGGGATTGATTTGTCTCCTATAAAAAATAAAAAAGAAGCTTTTCTGCTGACCGTTTCTTCCAATGGTAAATTAGTTATAGCCGGCAGTGACAAGCGTGGTACTGCATACGGCGTCATGGAACTTTCACGGTTGATAGGCGTTTCTCCGTGGGAGTGGTGGGCAGATGCAACTCCTGCAAAGAAAGAGATTTTTCAACTACCGGCTTCTTATCGGAATATGCAGTCTCCTTCTGTAGAGTATCGGGGGATTTTTATCAACGATGAGGACTGGGGGCTTACCCCTTGGAGCTGGCAGACATACGAACCAAGTGATGTGAAAGGACAAATCGGTCCGAAAACACATGAGCGGATTTTTGAGTTATTGCTTCGTCTGCGTGCCAATACCTTCTGGCCGGCTATGCATGGTTGCTCTGTACCTTTTTATTTTACACCGGGCAATAAAGAAGTGGCTGATAAGTTTGGTATTTTTATAGGTACTTCTCATTGTGAACCGATGATGCGGAATACCAATGGTGAGTGGAAACGGGATGGAGTGGGAGAGTATGACTATGTTCACAACAGTGCTCATGTCTTGTCTTTTTGGGAGCAACGCGTAAAGGAGGTGGCAGAGTTGGATAATCTGTATACTTTAGGTATGCGTGGCGTGCACGATGGTGCGATGAATGGTGCTAAGACCATAGAAGAACAAAAAGCTGTTTTGACCAAGGTATTGAAGGACCAGCGCGATTTGTTGACTAAATATGTAAATAAGGATGTGACCCAGGTGCCTCAAGTCTTTATTCCTTATAAGGAAGTTTTGGATGTATACCATGCCGGACTGCAAGTGCCCGATGAAGTGACGCTGATGTGGTGTGATGATAATTATGGTTATATCCGTCATTTCCCTACAGCGGAAGAGCGTGCCCGTAAGGGAGGAAACGGAGTGTATTATCATGTGTCCTATTGGGGGCGTCCGCATGATTATCTTTGGTTGGGAACTGCCCATCCTTCCTTGGTATACCAGCAAATGTCTTTGGCATACGAGCGGGGTATACAGAAAATGTGGATATTGAATGTCGGAGATATTAAACCGGCTGAATATCAGGTAGAACTTTTCCTGGATATGGCATGGAACTTGGAAGCGGTGAAGCAGCAGGGGGTTGCTGCCCATCAACGTCATTTCCTGGAGCGTGAGTTTGGCAAAAATAGGGCTGACCGGTTACAGCCCGTCATGCAGGAAGCTTATCGTTTGGCTTATATCCGTAAGCCGGAATTTATGGGGAATACCCGCACGGAAGAGAAGGATCCTAAGTTTAAAGTGATCAGTGATTTGCCTTGGTGTGAGCAGGAAGTCAATGAACGTTTGGCCGCATACAGACAATTGTCAAATAAGGTGGAGCAGGAATGGCGTGCGCTTCCTGTACAGAAAAAAGAAACTTATTTTCAGTTGGTGAAGTATCCTGTTCAGGCGGCTGCTCAAATGAATAACAAACTGCTGACAGCCCAGTTGGCGCGTCATGGAAAGGCTGATTGGGCGGATAGTGACAGGGCATATGACAGTATAGTTTCATTGACAAAAACCTATAACACAACAAAATGGAACCGTATGATGGATTTCCAACCACGCAGACTTCCGGTTTTCAACCGGGTGGAAAGAAAAGTACTATCGTCCGGGTTGCCTGAAAAACGTCAGGCTGTTTATACATGGAATGGTGCTGATTGTGCTGAAGGGGCATCGGCAATTTGTGAAGGGCTGGGCTATGAAGGAAAGGCGGTAGCGGTGGAGAAAAAGAAAGAACTGACTTTTGAATTTGCTGCATGGGAAACGGATTCTGTCGAGGTGGAAGTACGGTTGTTGCCTAATCATCCGGTAGAAGGAGAACGGTTGCGTTTTACCATTTCTTTGGATGGAAGTGCCACGGAGGCTGTTTCGTATGAAACCAAAGGACGCAGTGAAGAATGGAAGGAGAATGTTTTGTGTAATCAGGCTGTTCGCCGGATGATTCTTCCTGTTGCACGGAAAGCTTCCCATCGTTTAATTTTTACCGCATTGGATGAAGGTGTGGTATTGGATCAGATATACCTTTATACGCCTCGGATAAAATAGGGTGAACAAAGATATTCTGGATATTTGTGCATACAGAAATTACAATGAAAAACAACTGATAAAATGAAGAAGACTTTTTTAAAATCCTTGGCTGGTATTGCGGCCGTAGCTTTTGCCGTATCATGTACGGCACCGGCTCCAAAGTATAAAACGGTAGTTGTTGATGCTCCTTTTGCTATGGAACCCATCAAAGAATGTGTTTTTCCCGAACAAGATTTTTCCATAGTGGATTATGGTGCGGTGAAAGGTGGGGAAACAGTGAATACGGAAGCTATCGCCAAAGCCATAGCAGCTTGTAATAAGGCCGGAGGAGGTCGTGTGGTTGTTCCTGAAGGGGAATGGTTGACAGGACCTGTTCATTTTAAAAGTAATGTAAATCTTCATTTGGAAGAAAACGCCATATTACGCTTTACAGATAACCCCTCTGATTATCTGCCTGCTGTGATGACTTCATGGGAGGGTATGGAGTGTTATAACTATTCTCCATTGTTGTATGCTATGGATTGTGAGAATATTGCTATTACTGGAAAAGGGACACTGGCTCCTATTATGGATACTTGGAAAATTTGGTTCAAACGTCCTAAACCTCACATGGATGCTTTGAAAGAGTTATATACGATGGCTTCTACCGATGTACCTGTAGAACAGCGTCAGATGGCAAAAGGAGAAAACCATCTTCGTCCTCATCTGATTCATTTCAACCGGTGTAAAAATGTGCTGCTGGATGAATTTAAGATTCGTCAGAGTCCTTTCTGGACGATACATCTTTATATGTGTGATGGTGGTATCGTACGTAATCTGGATGTAAAGGCTCATGGTCATAATAATGATGGAATTGATTTGGAAATGAGCCGCAACTTCTTGATAGAGAACTGTGTGTTCGATCAGGGGGATGATGCTGTGGTTATAAAGGCAGGGCGTAATCAGGATGCATGGCGTTTGAATACTCCTTGTGAGAATATTGTGATACGCCATTGTGATATTTTGAAAGGACATACGTTACTGGGAATCGGTAGTGAAATGTCTGGTGGTGTACGGAATGTGTACATGCACAATTGTACGGCTCCCGATTCTGTATTCCGTCTTTTCTTTGCCAAAACCAATCATCGCCGTGGGGGATTTATTGAAAATATCTGGATGAAAAATGTGAAGGCGGGAAAGATGCAACGTGTACTCGAAGTGGATACGGATGTGCTTTACCAGTGGCGTGATTTGGTACCTACCTATCAGGATAGCATTACATTCATCAACGGACTTTATATGGATAGTGTGACTTGTGACCGTACCGAGGCTGTTTATGATTTGAAAGGCGATGCCCGTCTTCCTATCAAGAATGTGGAAATAAGGAATGTGACTGTAGGGGAAGTTACAAAGTTTGTGAAGAACGTGGTAAATGCGGAGAATGTGGTAGAGGAAAATATAATTTACAAGGAGAAACAAGATAAACAATGAAAACACAAAAAAAACTAGGGAGTGCTTTAGCTGCTCTGTGTGTGGCAGCCGTTACGGTTGCCCAACCGGCCTACAATTATTCGAAACTGCAAAAAGAACAGTTGGGGCGTGGCGTTGTGGCCATTCGTGAAAATCCATCGGATGTAGTGGTGTCGTGGCGTTACCTGTCTTCCGATCCGATCAATACTTCTTTCAATGTATATAGAAACGGAGAGAAAATAGCGGAAGTCCCCCATTCTACAGGTACTTTTTACCGGGATACTTACTCGGGTAATGAAAAAGCGGTATATACTGTAAAACCGGTGATAAATGGGATTGAAACAGGTAAATTGAATGGAAATTATACGTTGCCGGCTAATGCTCCGTCAGGTTATATCGATATTCCTTTGGACAGGCCGGCGGAAGGTGTGACTCCTTCGGGGCAAAAATACACCTATAGTCCTAATGACGCATCTATAGGTGATGTGGATGGGGATGGAGAATATGAAATTATCTTGAAGTGGGACCCCTCCAATGCACATGATAATGCACATGACGGTTATACCGGAAATGTTTATTTTGACTGTTATCGTCTGACCGGAGAAAAACTATGGCGTATTGACCTAGGGCATAATGTCCGTGCCGGAGCACATTATACCCAGTTTATGGTGTTTGATCTGGATGGAGATGGTAAAGCAGAAGTAGTCATGAAGACTTCTGATGGAACAAAGGATGGAAAAGGAAAGATAATAGGTGATGCCAAGGCTGATTACCGTGAACCGGGTATCGCAGACGGAAATTCTCACGGGAATACACCTCGTAACCAAGGACGTATCCTGACCGGTAACGAATACTTGACCGTATTCAACGGACTAACAGGAGAAGCGATGAAAACAATTGATTATGTTCCGGCTCGTGGTAAGCTGACCGACTGGGGAGACAACCGTGCCAACCGCAGTGACCGTTTCCTGGCTTGTGTAGCTTATCTGGATGGAGTACATCCCAGTGTGGTGATGTGCCGTGGATATTATACCCGCACTGTGCTGGCGGCATTCGACTGGGATGGCAAGAACTTGAAACAACATTGGGTGTTCGACAGTAATAATCCGGGGTGTGGAGACTATGCCGGGCAGGGGAACCATAATCTTCGCGTAGGCGATGTGGACGGTGACGGATGTGATGAAATAATTTATGGTTCTTGTGCTATAGATCATGATGGAAAAGGATTGTATTCTACCCGTATGGGGCATGGAGACGCTATGCATCTGACACAATTTGCTCCCGGATTGAAAGGTTTGCAGGTTTGGGATTGTCATGAAAATAAGAAAGATGGTTCTACTTTCCGTAATGCGGCTACGGGTGAAGTGTTGTTTCAGGTGAAAAGTAGTATAGATGTAGGCCGGTGTATGGCTGCTGATGTTGATCCGCGCAATCCGGGAGTGGAGATGTGGTCGTCCGATTCAAAAGGAGTACGTAATATAAAAGGTGAAGTGATTCGTCCTGACCTCAAGAGCTTTTCAGTCAATATGGCTGTATGGTGGGATGGAGATTTGCTTCGTGAGTTGCTGGATAAAAACAGGATAACCAAGTATGATTGGGAAGACGATGTATGTCGTCCGTTAATGATATTTGATGGAACGGATTCAAATAATGGTACGAAGTCCAATCCTTGTTTGCAGGGAGATATAATAGGTGATTGGCGTGAGGAGGTGCTGCTCCGTACGGAAGATAATTCGGCACTTCGTCTGTATGTGTCGCGGATACCGACTGAATACCGTTTTCATACTTTCTTGGAAGATCCGGTGTATCGTATCAGTATCGCTACTCAAAATGTGGCATACAACCAGCCTACCCAGCCTGGTTTTTATTTCGGACCGGACTTGAAAGAGGGGATATTTAGAGGTTATGAATTTAAAAATAAATAAAGACTATATACCATGAATCTGAAAACATTAAGCATGATGGGCGCTCTGTTGCTGCTGGCAGGAACGGGTGTGAATGCGCAAAAGAAGAAAGAAGTACTGAATGATTCGAATACGCCGTTACACTTGTTGCAACCTGCATACAAAGTGCCTTACGGTATGCTCACTACAGAGGAGATAAAGGCCGATATGGATCGTGTCCTTCGTTATTTGGAAAGGAATACTCCGGCTCGTGTCGTTGATAAGAATACAGGTAAGGTTATTACGGATTATGCCAATATGACGGCTGATGCACAGCTGGAACGAGGTGCTTTCCGTCTGGCAAGTTATGAATGGGGGGTGACTTATTCAGCTATGTTGGCTGCTGCTGAGGCTACGGGGGATCAGGCTTATTATAAATATGTAACAGATCGTTTTCAGTTTCTGGCCGAGGTTGCTCCGCATTTCCGTAAAGTATTGGAAAAGTATGGAACTGTAGATCCGCAGATGAAACAAATTCTGACTCCTCATGCATTGGATGATGCCGGGGCGGTGTGCGCGGCTATGGTCAAAGTGCAGATGAAGAAAAATTCACCGGAACTTAAGCCGTTGATTGATAATTATATGGATTTTATTGTGAATAAGGAGTATCGTCTTGCTGATGGAACATTTGCCCGTACCCGTCCACAGCATAATACGCTATGGTTGGACGATATGTTTATGGGTATTCCGCCGGTAGCTTGGTATTCATGTATTGCCGGTGATAAAAAGCAAATGTATTTGAGCGAAGCTGTACGTCAGATATTTCAATTTGCGGACCGTATGTGGGTACCCGGGAAAAACCTTTTCCGTCATGGATGGGTGGAAGGTATGCAGGATCATCCTGCTTTCCATTGGGGACGTGCCAATGGTTGGGCGTTGTTGACTATGTGTGAGGTATTGGATGTGTTGCCGGAGGATTATCCTCAGCGCGATAAAATTTTAGAGCTGTTCCGTGCTCATGTACGTGGTCTTGCTGCATGCCAGAGTGGTGAAGGTTTCTGGCATCAGTTGCTGGATCGTAACGATTCTTACCTGGAAACTTCGGCCACGGCTATTTATGTATATTGCTTTGCCCATGCTATCAATAAAGGATGGATTGACGCTATGGCCTATGGACCGGTGGCACAGTTGGGATGGCATGCCGTTACCACCCAAATCAATGCGGAAGGTCAAGTAGACGGGACTTGTGTAGGTACAGGTATGGCTTTTGATCCGGCTTTTTATTATTATCGTCCGGTCAACGTATATGCCGCCCACGGCTATGGCCCGGTACTTTGGGCGGGTGCTGAGATGATTAATTTGCTGAACAAGCAGCATCCTAAAATGAATGACAGCGCCGTGCAGTATTACCGTACGGAACAAAAGACTTCCGAACCTATCTTCCATGTAATGGATGGTGGAACTAAATAAGAATAAAACAGGATTTAAAAAAGAGGAAAATACCATGAAACGTGAAGCTTTTAAAATGTTCTTGAAGCCGGGCTTCGAGAAAGAGTATGAGAAGAGACATGCAGCCATCTGGCCGGAATTAAAAAAGATGTTGTCCGATGGAGGCGTATATGATTACTCCATTTATTGGGACAAGGATACCAATATTTTGTTTGCTTGTCAGAAAACTAAAGGAGAGGAGTCTTCGCAAGATATGGGAGCCAATCCTATCGTGCAGAAATGGTGGGACTATATGGCGGATATCATGGAAGTTAATCCGGATAATTCTCCGGTAACTATTCCGCTGCCCGAGGTCTTCCACATGGATTAAAATAAAAAAGAGTGTATCGATTCATTTTGATACACTCTTTTTTTATACCTTTGCAAGCACAAAAACACTGTGATAAATGATATGAAAAAACACATCTATACTCTATGGGCATTCTTTATTCTTTTCAGTCAGAGTATTGCCGCATCAGTCGAGGTGCGTTCTACTCATATGACTACGGGAGATGGAGTAGCCAATAATTCAATTCGATATATATATCAGGATAGCAAAGGCTTTATCTGGATGGGGACGCTGAATGGGCTTAGTCGTTATGATGGAAACTCATTTATGACCTTTCGTCCTGAGGGTGGAAATAAAATATCGTTGACAGACCATCGGATTCGTGATCTGGAAGAAGATAAAAATGGATTCTTGTGGATAACTACTTCTGCCGAGTTGATCAGTTGTTATGACTTGAAGAAAGATTGCTTTGTTGATTTTACCGGTTGTGGGGAATATGAGCAGCTGTATGGATACAAGATGACTGACCGTGAAGGTAATGTATGGCTATGGCAGGATGGAAACGGATGTCGTAAGGTGACTTATACGAATGGTGAATTTATATCTGTGGTTTTCAGAAAAGAGAACCATAATCTCCCTTCTGATAATGTTACCTATATATCCGAGGATGAACAAGGTAGAATATGGATTGGTAGTCATGACGGTGTAGCCCAAGTAGTAGGGGACAAGGCGGTGTCGGTAGTGGAAAACCATGATGCTTCTAAGATGATGTCTTTGGGTAAAGATGTTTTTTTCCTTTCGGGAACAGGAAAGATTTCGTTGAAGAGAGAAGGAGAGGATAGCCGTATTGTCACCTGTTTGGGGGAAGGCAGTAAAGTGTATAGCACCATGCGCTTGCAAAATGACTGGATTGTTTTTATGGAAGATGGCAGCTATGTCTTCAATTTGAAGACCCATCAAGTGAGCCGGAATACGGAACTAAACATAGAAAAAGGGCAAGTGCAGATTGATAACCGGGGAAATTTCTGGATTTATAATCATACGGGTAAAGTATGGTATGTCAATGCCAAGACCAGATTTGTCAAGTCTTTCCAGCTGATTCCGGCTGATAAAGTAAATTATATAGATGAGGAACGTTACCACATAGTTCATGATTCTCGTGATATTGTTTGGATTTCCACTTATGGTAACGGTTTGTTTGCTTATGATTTGGCAACTGATGAATTACAGCATTTTGAATCCAATATTAATGGATTCAGCCATATCACCTCTAATTTTCTGCAATATATAATGGAAGACCGGGCTGGTGGTATTTGGGTTAGTTCGGAATATACGGGTATTTCTCGTCTTTCGGTCTTGAATGAAGGGGCTGAGCGTATTTTTCCTGAAGATGAAACGTTATCAGATCGTTCAAATACCGTGCGTATGATTAACCGTATGCCTGATGATAAGATTTGGCTGGGTACTCGTCGTGGAGGATTGTATGTTTATGACTCTCATTTGAAAACGATAGAGAGCAGTCGTTATTTTGATTCTAACATTTATGCTGTTGAGGAAGGGGATGATGGCAGTATTTGGTTGGGGAGTCGTGGAAACGGATTGAGTATTGACGGAAAATGGTACACCTATCACTCGGACGATCCTCTGTCTGTTGCGAATAACAATATTTTTACTCTTTATCGGGATCGGAAAAACAGAATGTGGATCGGTACTTTTGGCGGTGGATTGAACTTGGCGGTTAAGGAAAAAGATAAGTATGTATTCAAGCGGTTTTTGAACAATTTTTATAGCCAGCGCCAGATTCGTGTGATCCAGGAAGACAATAATGGATGGATGTGGGTGGGCACTAGTGCCGGAGTTTACATATTTAATCCTGATTCGTTAATGAATAATCCGGAGAACTATATTGCTTATAATTATAATAACGGTAAGTTACGTAGTAATGAAATTAAGTGTATCCATCAAGATAGTAAAGGTAGGATATGGGTAGGCACTTCAGGAAAGGGATTCAGTATGTGTATGCCTGAAGGGGATTACAAGAACTTGACTTTTGAACATTATGATGGAAGTAACGGACTGGTAAACAGTATGGTACAGTCTATTATTGAAGACAGGGAAGGCAAACTTTGGGTTGCGACGGAATATGGAATTTCTCGTTTTGATCCGGATACGCATGCTTTTGAAAATTTCTTTTTCTCGGCGTACGCATTGGGGAATGTGTACAGCGAGAACAGTGCTTGTGTGAGCAAGGATGGTAAACTGATGTTCGGTTCCAATTATGGATTAGTTGTTATCACTCCCGGAAAAATCGTGAATAATTCTACGGTAACTCCTATGGCAGCCTTTACCAATCTTCGAATCAATGGCATTGCCATGCGTCCGGGTGATGTGGATTCTCCGTTAGACCGTTCGCTGATTTATACAGATGAGATTGAGTTGAAATATTTCCAAAATTCTTTTGTCATAGATTTCTCTACATTTGATTATTCCGGAACGAATGGTACTAAATATACATATCGGTTGGATAATTATGATAAAGAGTGGAGTGTACCGTCTTCGTTGAATTTTGCAGCCTATAAGAATTTGGCACCTGGTACTTATAAATTGCGGGTGAAAGCTTGCAATGGAGTCGGGATATGGGGAGATAAAGAAACGGTTTTGAAGATTATTGTTGTCCCCCCTTTCTGGAAAACTACTTGGGCTTTCTTTATTTATGCTATTTTGATAGGGGTGGCACTATACATCACTTTCAGATTGATGCGTGACTTCAATGCTTTGCGTAACCGGGTGCAGGTAGAGAAACAGCTGACTGAATATAAATTAGTTTTTTTCACGAATATCTCTCATGAGTTCCGTACTCCCTTGACTTTGATACAGGGAGCATTGGAAAAGATTCAGCGTGGTGGCAAAATCCCTAAAGAAATGGCATATTCATTGAAAGTCATGGATAAAAGTACCCAGCGTATGTTGCGCTTGATCAATCAGTTGTTGGAATTCCGTAAGATGCAGAATAATAAACTGGCTCTTTCTTTGGAGGAAACGGATGTCATGGCTTTCTTGTATGAAATCTTTCTGAGTTTCAATGATGCTGCTGAGTCTAAGAATATGGATTTCAAGTTTCTGCCATCTGTAGCCTCTTATAAGATGTTTATTGATAAGGGTTATTTGGATAAGGTGACCTATAATTTATTGTCTAATGCCTTCAAATATACGCCCAGTGGTGGAAAGGTGACTTTTTCGGTGACGGTGGATGAAGTCGGGAAACAGTTGGTCATATCGGTGGCCGATTCCGGAGTAGGTATTCCTAAAGAAAAGCGTGATGAGTTGTTTAAGCGTTTCATGCAAAGCAGTTTCTCGGGTAGTAGTGTAGGAGTCGGCCTGCATTTAACACATGAACTGGTGTGTGTGCACAAAGGTACGATAGTCTACACTGAAAATGAAGGGGGCGGGTCCATATTTACAGTCAGTTTGCCTACTGATATTTCTGTTTATGAGGAAAAAGATTTCCTGATCCCCCATAATGTGTTGCTGGAAGAGGAGGAAGTACATCATGCGGCTGTTCTTGCAGAAGAAGCATTGGCACAAGAAGGGGGAGTGGAACTTCCAGCTGCACCACTTAATAAGCGGAAAGTACTTATTATAGAAGATGATAACGATGTACGTGAGTTCTTGAAGGAAGAAGTGGGACAATATTTTGAAGTTGTGGTCGAGGCGGATGGTCCGTCGGGATTGGAACGTGCACGCACGTATGATGCTGATTTGATCATCTGTGATGTGTTGATGCCGGGGATGACAGGTTTTGAGGTAACCCGGAAACTGAAGAATGATTTTGATACAAGTCATATACCTATTATTTTATTGACGGCTATGAGTTCTGCCGAAAGCCATCTGGAAGGTGTGGAAAGTGGTGCGGATGCATATATTACCAAACCATTTAGTCCGAAACTGCTGTTGGCACGCGCTTTCAAACTGATAGAGCAGCGTGAGAAATTGCGTGAGAAGTTCTCGAATGATCCGAATATGGTACGTCCGGCTATTTGTACTTCTGACAAGGATAAAGAATTTGCTGACAGGCTGCAGATCGTTATGGATCAACAGATTGGTAATGCTCAGTTTACGATTGATGAGTTTGCTTCGATGATGGGGTTGGGACGGACTGTCTTTTATCGTAAGGTGCGCGGAGTGACGGGGTATTCACCCAATGAATATATTCGGATTATCCGTATGAAGAAAGCGGCTGAACTGTTGTTGGAAAATCGTTATACAGTGGCCGAAGTTTCTTATAAGGTAGGTATTAATGATCCGTTCTATTTTAGTAAATGTTTTAAGCAACAATTCGGTGTGGCACCTTCTGTTTATTTGCGTGGAAAGGAAGAGGCCGGAGCACAGGAAACAGAAAAGAAGGACTGATGAAAGATGTCTTTAAAAGTGAGTGAAAGGGGCTACATAAAAAAGGAGTATTCCAATTTGGAATACTCCTTTTTTATGTAGGAAATGATAAATCTTACAGATTAACTCTTTTTTCCTGAATTCTAGCTTTCTTGCCGGTAAGAGCACGTAAGTAGTACAATTTAGCACGACGAACTTTACCAACTTTATTAACAGTGATACTGTCGATAGCCGGAGATTCGATAGGGAAAATACGTTCAACACCTACAGTTCCAGACATCTTACGAACGGTGAAACGTTTTTTGTCACCATGTCCAGCGATTTTGATAACAACACCACGGTACAACTGTACACGTTCCTTGCTACCTTCAACGATACGGTATGCTACTGTAATAGTATCACCAGCTTTGAATGAAGGATGCTGTTTGCCAGTAGCAAATGCTTCTTCAGCAATTTTAATTAAATCCATTTTCTTTGATTTTAAATTGTTTATCGTTACCAACGCAACATATCAAGTAACTCTTCTTTGACAGCGATTGCGCGAAAGCGATGCAAAATTACTAGATTTTTGTCATACAGCCAAATATAAATTCAATTATTTTTCATCTCATATCGTTGGCTGCAACCTCTTTTTTAACTACATTTGGGCAATAAACAACGAATAAACATGAGACCAAACCGAATTATGTGTATGATTCCGGCAGGAATAGCAGCCGGAGTTTTTATGTTTTCAAGCTGTCAATCAGGGTATTCACTGGCTTCGGTTGAAGGAGGCAGGATAGAAGTGACAGCAGCATGGGATGCTAGTCCGGACTCGGCAGCAGTCGCTGTTCTGGCTCCTTATCAAAAAACGGTAGATAGTATAATGTCCCCGGTGATAGGCCGGAGTGCCCGTTTTATGGATCGTTTTCGTCCCGAAAGTGAATTGTCTAATTTGGTGGCGGATATTCTGCGTCGCTCTGCTTCCGCATATATAGGACGTATCGCCGATGTGGGAGTGACGAATATGGGCGGACTGCGTACGGCTTTGCCCGAGGGAAATATTACTTACGGTAATATTTATGAAATAACTCCCTTTGAAAATACCTTGTGCATTGTTACCATGAATGGTATCTTGCTGCGTGAGCTTTTTGAAAACATAGCTGCCGTGCACGGGGAAGGATTAAGCGGAGCCCGTTTGGAAATCTCTAGAGACGGAAAACTGCTGAACGCTACGGTAGGCGGGAAAGAGATAGAGGAAGCCCGGGAGTATAAAGTGGCTACGTTGGATTATCTGGCTGAGGGAAATGACCACATGACTGTTTTTACTAAAGTGGCCGATGCGGATAAATTGTTGCCTGAAAAGGCCACAGTACGTCAGTTGTTTCTGAACTATGTGAGTGAACAAACGAAAGCCGATAAGAAAATAGACTCAAAAATAGAGGGAAGAATTACTGTTAAAGAATAAAACAGCCTTATCATGAAACGAATATATGTATTGTTTACTGCTTTGTGCGTATGTAGTGTACTGGCAGCCCAAGATGTCAAAGAACTCTTGATACTTCATACCAATGATACCCATAGCCGTGTGGAACCTATTCCTGTCACAGACCCGAATCCGGAGTTTGCAGGAAAAGCCGGCTTTGTACGCCGTGTAACCTTAATAAAAGAAATGCGGAAAGAGAATAAAGATTTGTTGCTGTTTGATTGTGGCGACTTTTCACAAGGTTCTCCTTATTATAATATGTTTGGCGGTGAGGTTGAAGTGAAGCTGATGAATGAAATGGGGTATGACGCCGGTACCATTGGTAATCATGAATTTGATTTTGGTCTGGATAATATGGCGCGTCTTTTCAAAATGGCCGTTTTCCCTATTGTTTGTGCTAATTATGGTGTACAAGGAACTGTTTTGGAGGGGCTTGTCAAACCGTATGTTGTTTTGGAACGTAAGGGGGTAAAGATCGGTGTGTTCGGACTGAGTCCTGCGTTAGAGGGGTTAGTGCAGGCGAAAAACTGTGAAGGGGTGATCTTTGAAAATCCGATAGAAGTTGCCCGGCGTGTGGCGGATGTATTGAAGAATCAGGAAAAATGTGATCTGGTGGTTTGTTTGTCTCATTTGGGATGGCAGGGAAAAAACTATTCTGACGAGACGTTGATTTCCAATACTCGTAACATTGATATTGTCTTGGGGGGGCATTCGCATTCTTATTTTGATAAGACTCTGTTTTATAAGAATTTAGATGGTAAAGAGATCCCGCTACAACAAATGGGGAAAAATGCTGTTTATGTGGGGGAAATGAAAGTGAAGATGGAAAAGAATTGATACTTGCCCTTGCATGGGGGAAGAACTATAATTGAAGAAACTAGATGAGGAAAAATGTATTGTTATTTATAGGCTTATGTATTGTCGGATGTGTGATGACGTATGCACAGCAGGTACCTGGTGTGTTGCAAAAGGGGGGGGCGGACATTCAGGACTGCAAGGCATGGGTGGATGAACGGCTTTCTGAAATGACTTTGAAGGAAAAGATAGGGCAACTGTTCATACATACGGTGGCTCCTCTTCAGACCCAGCGGAATAAAAATAATATATATGCAGCTATAAAGGAATATAAAGTAGGAGGATTGCTTTTTTCAGGCGGTCAGTTGTCCAACCAGGTTTTATTGACTAATTATGCGCAGAGTCTGGCGGAAGTGCCTTTGTTCATTACTTTCGATGGCGAATGGGGACTAGCTATGCGTTTGAAGGGAACTCCTCGTTTTCCAAGAAACAGAGTTTTGGGATGCATACAGGATAATGAATTGCTTTATGAATATGGTAAGGAAGTAGCCCGCCAATGTAAGGAAATAGGTGTGCAGATCAATTTTGCTCCGGTAGCTGATGTGGATGTAAATCCTCGGAATCCTGTTATTAACACCCGTTCTTTTGGTGGTGATCCCCGGAATGTGGCTCGGAAGGTGGTGGCTTATGCCCGTGGTTTGGAAGATGGAGGGGTATTGTCTGTCTGTAAACATTTTCCGGGACATGGAGATACGGAAGTGGATTCCCATAAGGCATTGCCGGTTTTGAATTTTGATCGTGCCCGTTTGGATAGTGTTGAACTTTTTCCGTTTAAAGAAGTTGTTAAAGCAGGGTTGGGAGGTATGATGGTTGGGCATTTGGAGGTGCCTGAACTGGGTAAGAATCCGGCTTCGATTTCTTCACATATTATTTATCATTTGCTCTGTCGGGAATTGGGCTTTCAAGGCTTGGTCTTTACAGATGCTTTGGAGATGAAAGGTATTTCGCAGCATGAGAATATATGCGCTCAAGCCTTGATAGCAGGCAATGACTTATTATTGGCTCCCCGTAATTTGAAGAGAGAGCTGGATGGTGTTTTAAATGCCGTAAAAAGTGGAAAGCTATCTGAAGAAGTGATTACGGAGAAATGTCGTAAGGTATTGACTTATAAATATGTTTTAGGGTTGAAAAATAAACCTCACGTCCAACTTTCCGGTCTGGAGAAGCGATTGAACCGTCCGGAAACGAAGGAGCTGATTCTTCGTTTGCAGAAAGCGGCTATAACGGTTCCTGCTAATGCAGGTGGAATCTTGCCCTTGGACTCAAAATTGAAGGGTACGGTGGTGCTGAATATAGGAAAAACGTCCGGTGCGGGGCTTGCTTTTTATAATCGTTTGCAGAAAACACTTCCTCTCACACGTGTCGTTGCTCGTCCGGATTCGATGGAAGCTGTCAGAAGGCAATTGTCCGGTAGTCAGCGTGTGATTGTGGTGATTACTTCGGATGATTACAAAAAATACAGAACAATGCTTGATTCGCTTCCGGATGATCTGCCTGTTGTCTATGTATATCTGATGCCGTTAAAGTCCATGTCGGACCTGAAGGGCTATTGGAAGAAAGCGGCGGCTGTAGTATTGGGACATACTGATGAATCCGTCATTCAGGAGTATGTGGCTGATGTCTTGGTGGGAAAGGCGGTAGCGGACGGACGCTTGTCAGTGGCTGTAGCCGATTTGTTTAAATCGGGTGACGGAGTGACCATGGCTCCTGAGGTGCCTCGTATTTATAGACCCGAGGATTATGGTATGGACTCCAAAGTGCTGGAGAAGATAGACGGGATAGCTATGGAAGGAATCAAGGCGAGGGCTTATCCCGGTTGTCAGATTCTGATCTTAAAAGATGGCCAGCCAGTCTATGATAAGTCGTTCGGTACTTTCACTTATGAAAGTGCCCGAAAGGTGGGGAAGGATGATTTATATGATCTGGCTTCGTTGACTAAGACAACGGCAACGCTGCTGGCCGTCATGAAACTTTATGATGAAGGTAAATTCGGTTTGACCGACCGCATATCCCAATACATTCCAGCTTTAAAAGGTACGGATAAGGAACGTGTCACTATAGAAGAGCTGTTGTTGCATCAGTCGGGCATTCCCGCTTTTTGGCCTTTTTATAGGGAGGCTATAGATAAAGACAGTTATAAAGGAGCTTTGTACAGAGCGAGACCGGATGCCAGTCATCATACGCAAATAGACACACGGCTGTATGTTATTGATAAGTTCGATTATAAGAAGGAACTGATGGCGGAATCTTTCTCAGCCGATTATCCTTTACAGGTAGCTGACAGTATGTTCCTTCATCGTTCTTTTCGTGATACCATTATAGCACAAATAGGACGTATTCCATTAAAAGACAGGAGATACCGTTATAGTTGCCTGAACTTTATGTTATTGAAGGAAATGGTGGAGAATATCAGTAAAATGCCTATGAATCTTTTTTTGGATAAAGAGTTCTATAAACCGATGAAGATGAACCGTACCGCTTATTTGCCGCTTCGGCAGTTTAAAAAGGAGGAGATTGTTCCTACGGTAAAAGCAGATTATTTGCGTAAAGGAGGGATGCTGCAAGGCTATGTGCATGATGAGGCGGCTGCCTTTATGGGCGGTATTTCGGGAAATGCCGGCTTGTTCTCTACCGCCCGGGATGTGGCAAAAGTTTATCAGTTATTGATTGATGGCGGAGTATATAATGGTAAGCGTTATCTGAGCAGGGAGACTTGTGATCTGTTTCTGACTCATACTTCGAATATCAGCAGGAGGGGATTGGGATTCGACAAGCCGGATGTGAAAAATAGTGCGAAAAGTCCGTGTGCGGAGGAAGCCCCTGAAGAAGTGGTAGGACATACAGGTTTTACCGGAACTTGTGCCTGGGCGGATCCGAAAAATCATCTGGTTTTTGTTTTTCTGAGTAATCGGATTTATCCGCGTCCTTTTGACCATAAACAGTTGATGCGGCTAAACATCCGTCCTCGTATGCAACAGGTTATGTATCAGGCGTTGATGAAATGATCATATTTAGATTAAATACAAATTAGTGCATTTTTGTAATCTCTATGTGACAACTAATAGAGAAAAGCTGTATATTTGCTCTATCAATTAGTACTAATAATTTAATAATTAAAGAAAATGGCTTACGTAATTAGTGACGATTGTATCGCTTGCGGTACTTGTATCGATGAATGCCCGGTAGAAGCAATTTCTGAAGGCGATAAGTATTCTATCAATCCGGATCTGTGTACAGAATGCGGAACTTGTGCTGATGCTTGTCCTTCTGAAGCTATTCACCTTGGCTAAGAAGCAATACAATTTTGTTCTTTAAAGTAAAAAAACGATCGTTTCCATTGATATGGAAACGGTCGTTTTTTGTTTTTCTTAAAGTTTGTATGTCTGCTTTTTACATAAAGGGCCTTGGAATCAGATTCATCATTAAAAGATCTTATCTGCATCCCTAAACTTTTTCTGACATTAGGTTAAGTTTTTTTTCTTGTTTGTTTTATCTCCGCAAGCTTATGGAGATAACTCCAAAGGCTATGGAGATAGCATAGATCCGTATAAAAAGGTTTGATCTAAAGAAAGAAAAGGCTTATGCTATAGGGTGGGGTATGATAAGAGACAGGCATTATAGAAGAATCCGGATGCCTGTCTCTAGTTGGATAAGGATATCTTATTTTAATAGGGCTAATGCTTCGTTGATACGGCACATGGCTTTTACAATATTTTCATCAGAAGTAGCATAACTCATGCGGATGCATTCGGGAGAACCGAATGAAGTGCCTCCTACACATGCCACATGACCTACTTCAAGCAGATACATTGCTAAATCGTCAGCATTATTGATTTTGCGGTCACCGGCAGATTTACCAAAGAAAGAATCACATTTAGGGAACAAGTAGAATGCTCCTTGAGGTATGTTTACTTCAAATCCCGGAATCCCCTTTGCCAGTTTTACAATCAGGTCACGACGGCGCTGGAATGCTTGGCGCATTTCCTCTACGGGAGCCTGAGTGCCTGTATAGGCAGCTTCGGCAGCTTTCTGGGAAACAGAACATGGACCTGAGGTATATTGTCCTTGCAACTTGTTTACAGCTTTTACAATCCATTCCGGACCGGCAATGAACCCGATTCTCCATCCTGTCATAGCGTATGCTTTTGAGACACCGTTTACAATGATTACATTGTCGTGGATCTCGGGGAATTGGGCGATGCTTTCATGTTTGCCGTTGTATGTGATGTGTTCGTAAATTTCATCGGCTATAACATATACTTGCGGGTGTTTTGCCAGAACAGCAGCCAGACCAGCCAGTTCTTCCTTGGTATAAACAGAACCGGTGGGATTTGACGGAGAGCAAAGAATCAATGCTTTGGTCTTGGGAGTAATCGCTGCCTCCAGTTGTGCGGGGGTGATTTTGAAATCCTGATCAATACCGGCCGTAACAATAACAGGGGTTCCGTCAGCTAATTTCACCATCTCAGGATAACTTACCCAATAGGGGGCGGGGACTATAACTTCATCACCATCATTAACTAGAGCCATAATCGTATTACAAACAGACTGCTTGGCACCGTTTGCGCAGGAGATTTGTGCAGCTGTATAGTCCAATCCGTTTTCATTCTTCAGTTTGGCTACGATAGCGTTGCGAAGTGCAGGATATCCCGGAACCGGAGAATATCTGGAAAAGTTATCATCTACAGCTTTTTTTGCTGCTTCTTTGATGTGGTCCGGGGTATTGAAGTCCGGTTCACCCACACTTAAATTAATGACATCAACTCCTTGTGCTTTTAACTCATTGCTCTTTTGAGACATGGCCAATGTTGCTGAAGGAGACAAACGGTTCAGACGATCTGATAATTGGTTCATTGCTATTGTTTTTAATGTGTTTAAGTTTATTTGCTGCAAAATAAAGGATAATATCTCAATTATGAAAGTAACTCAGGTGGAATCGTATAAAAAATGATATGATTTTGCCTGAGTTGTTGTGTTTTTTATTTGCTGAAGTGCAATGTATGTCCCATTCTGTCTTTTTTGGTTTTTAAATAACGTTCGTTATATTTGTTGGGCGTAATTTCAATGGGAACATTTTCAACGATGGATAAGCCGTATGATTCCAGTCCCACGCGTTTTACAGGGTTGTTTGTCAGCAGACGCATTTGGGTGACGCCTATACTGCGTAGTATCTGTGCTCCGACTCCATAATCGCGTTCATCTGCCTGATGTCCTAAAAGGATATTGGCTTCTACAGTATCTACGCCATTTTCTTGTAATTTATAAGCTTTCATCTTTTCCATCAGCCCTATGCCTCTTCCTTCCTGATTTAAATAAACAACGGCGCCTTTTCCTTCTTTCTCAATCATTTGCAACGCTTTGTGCAGTTGTTCTCCACAGTCACAACGCATGGATCCGAAAATATCACCAGTGGCACAAGAAGAATGCACGCGTACCAGAACGGGCTCTCCTTCTTTTATTTCACCTTTTATAATAGCGATGTGTTCTAAACCATTGCTTTTCTGGCGGAAAGGTATCAGACGGAAGTGACCGTATTCAGTCGGCATGTCCACTTCCACTCCTTTTTCTACTAATGACTCTTTTTTCAGGCGATAGGCAATCAAGTCACGGATGGAAATAAGTTTCAGACCCCATTCGTCGGCCATTTTCCTTAGTTCGGGCAGACGTGCCATAGTTCCGTCCTCACTCATTATTTCCATCAGTGCGGCAGCAGGGTATAGTCCTGCCAGACGCGCCATGTCGATGCTGGCTTCTGTATGACCTGCACGTCTCAGTACGCCTTTGTCTTGTGCATATAGTGGGTTGACATGTCCCGGACGTCCGAATGTCTCGGGAGTCGATGCGGGGTCGGCAAGGGCGCGGATGGTGGCGGCCCGGTCGTGGATGGAGACTCCGGTGCTGCAACCTTCCAGTTTGTCTACCGTTACTGTGAAGGGGGTTCCCAATACCGATGTGTTTGTATCTACCTGATGGGGTAATTCCAATTCCTTGCAACGGGAAATGGTGATAGGTGCACAAAGTACGCCACGCGCATGTTTCAGCATGAAATTGACTTGTTCGGGAGTAATTTTTTCTGCAGCAACAATTAAATCGCCTTCGTTCTCACGATCTTCGTCATCCACTACAATAACAAACTTACCTTCACGGAAGTCAGCTATTGCTTCTTCGATGGTATTTAGTTTTAATTCTTCCATAGTCAAATTATAAATGATTTATTGTTTATTCTTTCTTGAATTTCCCGGTTGGTATGGATGATGTTTTTTAAATCTTTGTCCAGCCGGATGCTGAACCGCCAGATGCGGAAATAGAAGAACAGGCCTACCGGTACAATGATTCCTGCCAGTAAATTCAGCCATTGGTTGTTGAACGGACTTTTATGGGCTTTGGTGGACAAAATGGGATATTTATTCAAGTATTCCAATAATACTCCATCCTTGCTGTTGGATAATTCTTCTATGAGCCGTTCCATTTTGGCGCTGATACCGGCTATGACATCATCGTGTCTCTTGTTGGTGAAGATACGGATATAGTTAGGTGCGTTTGTCAGCCGATGCCGTGCAGCATATTCATTGCAGGCATTGCACAGCTCGTCCAGTTCTATTGGTATGCGCGTGTAATCCGGATCTTCTATAATCACCTCCTTCTTGAATACATGGCGTGAGGGGCGCAGGCCCAGCAGCATACGGAAGAAGTTGATATATATTTCAGCGTTGAACACCACCGAGTCATTGTTTGATTTATAAGTAAAGAAAGCTCCGATGGGGGCAAGCACAAGGGAACTCATCCATACACCCAATATCATATTCATTTCGCCACTTTTAGCTACACGGGTTGCTCCAGAGTCAATGATATAATAGATTACGAAAATCAGGACCGATACCACTACGGGCATTCCTAAACCTCCTTTGCGGATGATGGCTCCCAAAGGCGCGCCGATGAAGAAGAAAATCAAACAGCTTAGGGAGAGGGTGATTTTTTTGTGCCAGTCGGCTTCGTGTTTTCGGATATTGTTGTCCGCATCTGTGGTTTGATAGCTTTTCATGTTCCATTCGCTAGCCAGTGATTCGGTACGATCCGCCGCACTACCCAGTGTCTTGTCTTTTTCTGCCAACGTATAGGAGTTGAACAGGCTGTCCACATTGATTTTGTTGTTTGTCTCAACTATTTTTACAGAGTCTGCTTTCGACAATACGATATTGCGATAAGTTGAGGCTTTTATTTCATTGTACATGCTTCTTCCCAGACTGTCGGCACGATGGCTCAGCGAGTCAATGGACTGGCTGATTTCAATCATGTTCTTACTGTCCGAACGGTCACTTAAAAAACTGCCGTCTACCATATTGAATCCGCCGTCAAATTCAATAATGGTATGTTTCTCTCTGAAAGTTTCACGTCGATAGGGGACATTATTGGACGAAATGGTCTGCGATTTCAGATTTTCGAACTGTTCTCCGTTATACAGATGCAGATACAGATGTTGTTTGTCTGCTGTCATCTCCATTTTTCCTTCGGAAGCCCATATGATGTGGGCGTTTTCAAATCCGTCTGAGAAGTTGTAGATCAGTACATCTTTCAGCATTCCCGTTTCACGGTCTTTCTGTTTTACATATATATTATATCCCTCGATTTCGTCGTAAAATACCCCTTCCGGAATGTCCAGTTCAGGTGAAGTCTGTTTCATGGACACTAGTAAAGTCAGCAGTTTGATCTGCGCTTTGGGGGCTATGACGTTTTGAAAATAAAAAGAGGTGCAACACAGGAAGGTGCAGAAAATAATCAGTGGGCGTATGATCCTTAATAAAGGAATGCCCGCTGCTTTCATAGACAGCAATTCATATCTTTCGCCAAAGTTGCCGAATGTCATCAAGGCGGCTAATAAGATTGCCAAAGGCAGGGATAAAGGAATCAGGGTCAGAGCAGAATAAAAGAAAAATTGTGCCAAAACACTCATCTCCAATCCTTTTCCGACCAACTCATCTACATACCTCCATAGAAACTGCATCATGAAGATGAAGAGACAGATAAAAAAAGTACCTATAAAGAGCATCAAAAAGCTCTTCAAGATAAATATATCTAATTTTTTTACGCGTAGCATTATTTCATTTTGTGCAACTATCAAGGCACAAAATTAGCATAAAAAACGGAGAGCAAAGACAACTTTTGCATATTTTTATAGAATTACAGTCCACTTACCCTTTTTAGCTTTTCTATTTCGGAATCCCAAAGCTCTTTCGTATCTTCTATTTCATCGGGTTCTGCCCAATCAATCACCTCCAGCATATAGTCGGAAGTCAGTTCATTATAGACCATTTTCAATTCAAAATAGGCTTTAGGGTCTTCATCATCCAGCCATCGGAAACGTATAAAACTGTTAACCCGGAAGTTTACCACTTCAACTTGCCTTGTTTCTGTTTTCCCCCAATGAAAGGTGAATACTTTGTCTTTGAATGTCACCTTGTCCGCAAACCATGTCTCCAGGCCGGATGGGGTACTAATAATAGACCACACGATATTGCCGGAGCCGGCTTTCAACATGTACTCCAAACGAATTTTTTCTTTTCCCATAGGTTAGCTTTTTAAAGTTTCGGTGGCAAATTAAGCCAAATTTTCTTATTTACCATAATAAATACTATGTTTTTTGAAATATTTATCGTCCCCATACTAAGCTGTTTTTCTATTAAAACATAAATTTAGCAAGAAAAAGTTCTTTGGAATGTTGCAAGATTCAAAATAACTCCCTATCTTTGCACCCGCAATTGAGAAATGATGGCGGGATAGCTCAGCTGGTTAGAGCGCATGATTCATAATCATGA